>Ga0073904_10000057_pt1 | contig 63458 bp, 59 predicted proteins | sample KloWWTrecipitate_FD_66668 | JGI IMG/M metagenome (GOLD analysis project Ga0073904, IMG submission 66668) | Active sludge microbial communities from Klosterneuburg, Austria, studying microevolution and ecology of nitrifiers - Klosterneuburg... | ecosystem: Engineered > WWTP > Aerobic digester >... | reverse complement strand
GCCAGCGGCAGCGTGTCGGGGCAGGCGAGCGCACCGCTGGCGCGCAGCAGTTCAACGGTGGCGGCGCGGCGCTCGGCTGCAGGCTGCGCTGGGGGAGAGGTGGGTGGCGTGGCCATGACGGATACGGGCAGCCAGCATGGCACCGGTCACCCATGTTCTGCACGGTGATTGGTGACTCCAGGCGCCACGTGCGACCATTGCCGCATGAGCACTGTGCGAAATGGGTTGGTAGCTGTGGTATCGGTGGCGGCCGTGCTGGGGTTTGGACTGGCTGCATGTTCATCGGACGATGACAGTTCCGCACCGATGTCGGCGGGGGAACAGGTGGCGCTCAGCAATGGGTGCACCGCCTGCCACGGGCCCAACGGCGAGGGCGGTGCCGGGCCGGCATGGAAGGGCCTCTACGGCTCTGAGGTCGAGTTGGCCGACGGCACCACCGTGACCGCCGACGATGCCTATCTGACCGAGTCGATTCGAGACCCACACGCTCGGCAGGTCGCCGGCTACGGCCTGATGCCGCTCAACTCGTTGAACGATGCGGAGGTTCAATCAGTGGTCGAGTTCATCAAGTCGATGACCGCTCCGTGATGTCGGAGATGGAGCGCGAGTACTCGCCCAGCTCGCGCGTCGGCGGCGATGCGAGCCCGTTCGTGGCCGAGTACCGAGCGGGCAGCCGTGCGGCCAGAGAGCTGCTCGCCGACCGGCTCACAGTGCTCACCGATGGCACGATCGTCGCGACCGAAGTCCCGTCGTTACCGCTGCTGGTCTTCATACATGGCGGCTACTGGCAGGGGCTGAGCGCATCAGAATCGCTGTCGTTGGCACCGCCGGCGTTGGCGCAGGGTTGGTCGTATGTCGCGATCGAATACACCATCGCGCCCACCGGCAACATCCCGCAGATGATTCGTGAGTGTGAGGCGGCTCTGGCCTCGTTGGCGGGCGTCGTCTCGCCGTCGACGGTCGTGCTCGTGGGCCACTCGGCCGGAGCTCATCTGGCGGCGATGGTCTCGCTGGTCTCTTCGTCGCCTCTTCGCATCGACCGCACCGTGCTGCTCAGCGGGGTGTTCGACCTGCGGCCTCTGCTGCAGACCACCGTCAACGACCCCCTCGAGATGGACGAAGCCACGGCCGTTGCGCTGAGCCCGCAGCTATTGCCGGTGGCGGCCCGTCACGACGTCGTGGTGGCATGGGGCGACAACGAGACCGACGCGTTCAAGATGCAGAGCCAGTCGTACGCCGCGCATCTGTCCGCGAGCGGGTTGCCGGTCACTTCGTTCGAGTGCGCCGACCGCAACCACTTCGATATTGTCGGTGATGTGACCGACCTGCGCACAGAGCTGGGTCGCCTCGCTCTGGGAGGACTGTGATGGCAGCAACACATACGGCTGATGTGGTTGTGGTGGGCGCCGGGTCTGCTGGGTGCGTTGTCGCCGGTCGCCTCGCCGAGCAGGGCCGCGACGTGTTGCTGCTGGAGGCCGGCCCCGACTACGGCCCATCGGACTCGGGCCGGTGGCCCGCCGAACTGCTGAGCGCCCGCATGCTCGCGACCAGCCACGACTGGGGTTACGCGTCCGGTCGATGGGTGTTCGAACGTGCCCGCGTGATGGGCGGTTGCAGCAGCCACAACGGTGCCATCGCGGCCGTTGGCCACCGAGCCGACTACGACGGCTGGGGGTTGCCAGGCTGGACCGGCGCCGACGTTGCGCCGTTGTTCAGGACCGTGCTCGAACGGATGCGAGTGCGCGCCTACGGACGCGACGAGGCCGGGCCGTTCCACGCTCGCTGCATGGACGCCGCGCAGGACATCGGGTGGCCGATCGCGAGCGACCTCTGCGATCTCGACGCCGGTCCCGCGTTCGGGATGGAGACGGTCAACGTGGTGGGCGACACGCGCTGGAACGCAGCCTTCGCATACCTCGACCACGTGCGCGGCGGCACGCTGCGCGTCCTCGACGGGGTAATGGTCGATCGGCTCGTCTCGTGGAGCAGTGGCTCGGTCCTGCTGGCTGCAGTCCGCCAGGGTCAGGCCGTCACCATCGAAGCGGGCACAGTCGTGCTCGCCGGCGGTGCCTATGGCACGCCGCTGTTGCTCGAGCGGTCGGGTATCGGAGCGCCGACCGCGCTCCGTGCGGCTGGTGTCGAACTTCGCGTCGACCTGCCCGGTGTCGGCACCAACCTGCACGACCATTCGATGACCCACGCCGACCGTCGAGTCGGGCCGCAGCTACAGCAATGGCTGGACGAAGCGGCGGCGACGGGCTTCCTGCCCGAGGAGCAAACGCTGGGCAAGTTCGTGTCGTCGGTGTCGCCCGACGGTCTCTACGACACCCACATTTTCCCCGTCTGCGCCAGCGATCAGACCAGCTTTCTGCACGGTCGCGTGCACGTGGAAGTGGCATGCATGACGCCGCGCAGTCGTGGCGAGATCCACATCAGCTCTGCCGACCCCGCCGCACATCCACACATCGATCACGGCTACCTCAACGATGCCGAGGGCCACGACATCGCCGTGCTCCGCGACGGCCTGCTGCTTGCCGAGCAGCTGCTCGATCACCCGCGGCTGGCCGAGGTGTTGGGCGAACGGATCACCGACATGAGTAGCGACCAGGCCATCCGTGACACGGTGGCGCACTATTACCACCCGGTGGGATCGTGTGCGATGGGTACCGGCCCGATGGCCGTGTGCAATGCCGACGGCCGAGTGCACGGGGTCGAGGGTGTTGTCGTCGCCGATGCCAGCCTGATGCCACAGATTCCACGAGGCAACACCAACCTGCCCACCGTCATGGTCGGCGAACAAATCGCCCGGACCCTCTCGTTGATCTAGTCAGCCCAAGCCGGTCGGTCAGTGGATTTCGTAGAGCTGGATGGCGCCGCCGGCGACCGGGCTCAGCTCGATGTCGATCGTGAAGCTGGCACCGGTTCCCTGGACGACGATGGTGCCACTGGCGGCCGCGGTCGGTCGGATCTCGGTGATGCGCAGTTGGCCATGTTGCTCCAGCAACCGCACGGCAGCAGCGCGCTGGCGACTGAATGGCTCGTCGAGCACGACGTTGTCGCTGAACAGACTGGTTGCCGCATCGTCGCTCCAGCTGTTGAGCAGCGCGACCAGTCCGTCAGCCGCTGCAGAGAACTGCGGGCTGAGAGGCGTGGTGATGGTGGGGACGGCACCGTCGTCGAGCAGGGCCTCCAGCATCTGCATCGTCAGGGTGCTCATGTGCGCGTAGGTGCTGTTGCCGAGTGCGACGACGCCCAATCGCTTGCCCTTCAGCCAGCGCATGCTGCTGCCGTACCCGGGCAACCCGCCCGCGTGCGACACGATCGTGCCCAGGTCCGGGTCGATACGCAGGTTGACGCCGAACCCATAGCCGGCCGGGCAGGTCCGACCCGCCACGGTGGTGGTGCCGATGAACGTGTGGATGCGCTGCATCTCGTGGCGTGACGCCATCGACAGGCTGATGTCGGTGGTGTCGTCGTCGAACCAGGCAACCCACTTGGCAAGGTCCGAGACGGTCGTCCACAGGCCGCCCATCGGCGCAATCTCGCCATCGCCGATGGGTGTCGGCCAGTCACGCACGATGTGGCCGTCCTGCCAGCGGTGCGGGCGCGCCCAGTGATCGTGGTCCGGCCGCACCCACGTGGAATCGTGCATCTCGAGCGGCTGCAGCAACTCGTCGGTGATGTGGTCCTGCACTCGCTTGCCAGTTGCGCGTAGCACGCCGCGCCCGAGCATGCCGTAGCCGAGGTTGCTGTACTCGTACGCCGTATTGGGGGCATGAGCGAACGTGGGACCGGCGGCGTAGATGACGTCGATCTCGTCTGCTGTGAGATCGAGATGGCGGTCGGCCCACGCATCGTCAGTGGCCAGTCCCGACGTCATCGACAGAAGTTGGCGGATGGTGACGGGCGCCGAACCCGGCGGCCCGACGACGCTGGCAAGCTCGGGAGCGTGCCGCGCGATCGGGTCGTCGAGCTGCCATATGCCCTGGTCGCGGAGTCGCAGCACGATGGCTGCGGTGAAGCTTTTCGTCATCGAGGCAATGCGATACACGGCCGTGTCATCGGCCGGTAACTCGTCGTGTAGGTCGCCGGTGTGACCGTGCTCGGCCAATCGCCCATCGACGATGAGCCCCCATGAAATGGACGCCACGTGAGCGTCACTGGCGGTCGAATCGGACAGTTGTTGCAGGGTGGCGCGGCATTCGGGGGTCACGACCGGCGAGGCTAGCTCTCAGAGTCAAGAGCTAGCCTCAAGAGCTATGACCGATCTTCCGCCTCCCCCTCCACCCTTCGGTAGCCGGCCTCCAGGTCCGCCGCAGAACCTGCCGCCGCCCCACATCCAGGCTCCGATGCCGATGGCGTCGCCTCCGGCACCCAAGCGCCCGCCGCTCGGCATGCCACCGTGGGGCTGGTTGGCGCTTGTCGCGGTGATCGCAGTCGCGGTCGTCGGCGTCGTAGTGCTGACCCGAGATGACGCAAAGGACAGCGTCGGGCCTGCCAGCACCACCATCGCCACAGCAGACTCGACGCTCACGACGATCACCCAACCAGAGCCCGCACTGACGAGCCCACCGAACGACGAGTCGGCCGTGCCGGGAGTGCCAGTAGAGACGGACGAGACGGATCCGCAGATCACCGAGCCCGGTGATCCCGCTGCAGTCGTCGCTGGCGCGCCGGTAGGTGTCACGGGCGACCGCGACAACGCTGTCCCGCTCGGGACCATCGCCGACATCGGGGGAGGCTGGCGCCTGCAGATTCTGGAAGTTGTTCCCGATGGTGCGGCCGCCGTGGCGAGCGAGAGCGAATTCAACGACCCGCCGCCCGCTGGTTTCACCTTCACACTCGTCAAGGTCGCACTGGGCTACTTCGGACTGGAAGATCCCACGTCGACCTTTCAGCCGAACATCTCGGCTGTGGGGGCATCGAACATCCAGGTGGAGTCCGGCTGCGGGCAGATCCCCGACCAGATCAACATGTTCGTTGATGTCTTCTCTGGTGGGGTGGTCGTGGGCAACATCTGTTTCGTGACCACCACGCAGGATTCGACGTCGTTACAGCTGTACGCCAGTGCCGACTACTTCGGTGATGATGTGTTCCTCGAGGCGAGCGGGTCCGTGGCCGACCCCTCACCCATTCCCTCGTTGGTCGGCCCGCAAGATGGTGCTGTGTCGACGCCCAAGCGGCTCGCGCCCACGCCGCTGGCAACTGCGGTCGATCTCGGTGAGGGTTGGACGATGACGGTCACCGGGGCGGCGCGAGACATCACCGATCTCGTGATGGCCGAGAACCAGTTCAATGACCCGGCGCCGGAAGGCTTCCGATTCATCGGGGTCGATGTCATCTACGCATATTCAGGAGCTGAGGCTGCGCCGGCCTACCAGGTCAGTACCAAGGCCGTCGGTGACAGCAACATCGAGTTGGGCGCCAATTGTGGCGTGATCCCTGGAGAAGTAGACATCTACAGCGATGTCTTCGCGGGTGGGAGCGTCGCCGGCACGATCTGCTTCGTAGTGCCATCGGCAAGTCCGAACATCGTGTTGTACGCCTCGGCTGATTACACCAGCAAAGCCGTCATGTTTGCGGTCAACTGACACCTCGGACCCAACATCAGCGCCGCGCTACAGCGCGGCGCTGATGGTGGCTCGAGTCGATCTAGGGTGCGCCGTGAGCAATCTTCCGCCGCCTCCGCCGCCATTCACGAACCAGCCGCCAGGCATCCTGCCGCCATCGCAGATTCAGTCTCCCTCACCGCCGATTCTCTCCGCGTCCGCAGCGGCACCGGCACGTCCGCCCCTCGGTGTCCCACCGTGGGGTTGGCTGGCGCTTGTCGCCGTGCTCGCGCTGGGCGCGGTGGGTGTCGTGGTGCTGATGCGTGACGATGACAAGGGCAGCGTCGGACCCGCCGCAACGGTCCTGGCGACCGATGGCTCACCAGGTACGACGGCGACGTCCTCCGGCGACGAGGTTGCCGGTGCGCCGCAAGGCATCGAGGGCGACCTCGACAACCCCGTTCCTTTAGGGATGATCGCTGACATCGGGAACGGGTGGCGCCTTCAGATCCTGGAGGTGGTTCCCGACGGCGCACCAGCCGTGGCCGGCGAGAGCGATTTCAACGACCCTCCGCCTGCCGGATCCACCTTCACGCTTGTCAAGGTCGCGCTGGGATACTTCGGGCTCGACGAGCCGACGTCAGCCTTTCGGCCATACATTCTGCCCGCCGGCGCTCCCGACCCGGGTGTCGACTCGAACTGCGGGCAGGTACCGGACCAACTCAACTCGTTCGTCGACATGTTCTCCGGTGCGGTCGTCGTGGGCAACATCTGCTTCGTGACCACCACCGAGCAATCGACGTCCTTGCAGTTGGCCGCCACCGGGGGAGGCTCCGAAACTGATCAGGTGGTTCTCCGAGCGAACGGCCCTGCGACCACCGTCGACGCCATGGCCGCGTTGAGCGGTCCGCAGGCCGGTGCCAGCGCTACGCCCTCGCGTCTGGCGCCCACTGCGCTGACAACAGTGACCGATGTGGGCGCCGGTTGGACAATGGCGGTGACTGGTGCGGCGAGGGACATCACCGACCTCGTCGAAGCCGAGAACGAGTTCAACGAGCCGCCTGCGGACGGCTTCCGATTCATCGGCATGGATGTCACCTATTCCTACTCGGGAAGCGATCCGACCGGGGCGTACGTGGTCTCGACGAAAGCTGTGGGCGACGGCAACATCGAACTCGGGACGAATTGCGGTGATTTCCCGGGATTGCTCGACAGTTCCACCGATGTCGAAGCGGGCAGCAGCGTGGCCGGAACGATCTGTTTCGTGGTGCCCTCGGCGAACCCGAACATCGTGGTCTACGCCAGCGCCGACTTCGACACGCCACCTGTCATGTTCGCGGTGGTGTGACCCGGAAGGGCTACAGCGCGGCGGTGATGTTGGCGAACAGTTCCTCGTAGCTGTCGTTCGGAAGGAACTGGGGGAACTGGGCCGTGATGGCGTCGGGGGCGTGGAACCAGAAGCCGGCGTGGGCGGCGCCCAACATGGCCGCGTCGTTGTACGAGTCGCCGGCGGCCACGACGCGGTAGTTCAGGCCGCGCAGCGCATTGACCGCGTGCCGCTTCTGATCGGGCATGCGCAGTGCGTAGTCGACGATGCGATCGTCACTGACGATCAGTTGGTGGCACAGGATCGCAGGCATCCCCAGGTGCCGCATCAGAGGTGCGGCGAACTGCTCGAACGTGTCGCTGAGGATGATGACCTGCGTGCGTTCGCGTAGTTCGTCCAGGAACGCGCGAGCACCTTGCATCGGCTCGAGCCCGGCGATCACGTCGCTGATGGTGCTCATCAGCAATCCGTGCTCGGCAAGCAGTGCCAGGCGACCCTTCATCAGCACGTCGTAGTCCGGCTCATCGCGAGTGGTCCGTCGGAGTGCCTCGATGCCGGTGCGTTCAGCGACGGCAATCCAGATTTCAGGAACCAGCACGCCCTCCAGATCGAGGGTGACGATGGTCTGCTGTCTGGCGGAGGTTCGTTCGGCAATGTCGTTCACGGTGGCCTATTCTTCACGACGGCCGGCCGTCGTGAGAAACGACAGCGCGAACGAGGAGAATTTCACGATGATCAGCACCATGTCGAGCACGATGATGGACGACTACCAGCTCACCCTGCTACCCATCTTCACGTTCGGCCGACAGGTGCACGCCAACAGCAAGATCATCACGTACACAGGCCAGCAAGGCGACGCCGCCTACGTGGAAAGTACGTTCGCGCAGGTCGCTGATCGGGCCGATCGGCTGGCCTCCGCGCTCGCTCGCCTGGGCGTGCAGCCTGGCGATCGCGTCGGTACGTTCATGTGGAACAACCAGACCCACATGGAGGCGTACCTGGCGATTCCGTGCATGGGAGCGGTGCTGCACACACTCAACATTCGCCTGTTCCCCGAGCAGTTGGCCTACGTCATCAACCACGCCGAAGACCGCGTCATCATCGTCGATGCATCGGTCGCACCGCTGCTGGCACGCGTGCGCGACCAGCTGACCACGGTGCAGCACATCATCGTCAAGGGCCCGGGCGATGCCTCATCGCTGGGCGCAGGCCTGCTGGACTACGACGAACTGTTGGCCGCCGAGCCAGGTGGCTACGACTACCCCGAGGTCACCGAGAACACCGGTGCGGCCATGTGCTACACCAGCGGCACCACGGGCAACCCGAAGGGTGTCATGTACAGCCACCGCAGTACGTACATGCACTCGCTGATGGTCACCTCCACCGCCAACATCGCACTCAGCGAGGGTGACCGAATGCTGGTCATCGTGCCCATGTTCCACGCCAACGCGTGGGGCACGCCGTACGCCGCGTGGATGATCGGTGCCGACCTGGTTTTCCCGCAGCAGTTCCTGCAGGCCGCACCCCTCGCCCGCATCATCAACGACACCAAACCCACGCTCACCGGCGCCGTGCCCACCGTGCTCAACGACTTGCTCCACAACGCACCCGACACCGACATGTCCAGCCTGCGCCTGGTCATGTGCGGCGGCTCGGCTGTTCCTCGTGGGCTGATCGATGGCTACCGGGCGACCTTTGACATGCCGATCGTGCAGGGTTGGGGTATGACCGAGACCAGCCCGGTGTGCGCCATCGGCCATCCGCCAAAGGACATGGGCGGCGGCAGCGAAACCGATTGGCGGTTCAAGACCGGTCGCATCATTCCCGGTGTCGAACTGCGCATCACCGACGACAACGGGGACGTGCAGCCGTGGGACGGCGAGGCGCTCGGCGAGATCGAAGTACGTGGCTCATGGATCACTGCCAGCTACTACCACGTCGAGGATCCCGAGAAGTTCCACGACGGCTGGCTGCGCACCGGCGACGTCGCCAGCGTGTTACCCAACGGCTACGTGATGATCAGCGACCGCGCCAAGGACGTCATCAAGTCCGGTGGCGAGTGGGTCTCGTCGGTCGATCTGGAGAACACGCTGATGGGCCATCCGGCCATCCTGGAGGCTGCCGTCATCGGCGTGCCCGATGACCGTTGGGACGAGCGCCCGATGGCCTGCGTCGTGCTCAAGCCCGACACCAACGCGACCGCCGAAGAACTTCGCGCCTGGCTCACCGAGCGCACCGCCAAGTTCTGCGTGCCCGAGCGCTGGACGTTCATCACCGAGGTGCCCAAGACCAGCGTCGGCAAGTTCGACAAGAAGGTGTTGCGCGCCGCCAACACCGCTGGCGAGCTTTCCGTAGAGAAGCTTGCCTGATACGCCGCCTGGTTCTTCTTGCCGTCCTGGCCCTCGCGTCGGGCTGCGGCGTCGAGCCGGGCTCGGTGGCGAACGCGCCGCCACCAACGACATTGACACCATGGGTGCTACCGCCGCGCGGTGGCTACTTCGACTATCAGCTCGGTGGCGACTATCCGCCCGCTGTTGAGATAGCGGTCGTGGCCCGCGACTGGTTCGCCGGCGAGCCGTCCGTCGGTCTCTACAACATCTGCTACGTCAACGCGTTTCAAACACAGCCGCCCGACGGCTCCGATCGGCCCGATCAACGCAGCGGATGGCCAGCGGCCGTGGTGTCGTCCTTCGAGGACCCGGAGTGGCCAGGCGAATTCATCATCGACCTCGGGACCGACGAACAGCGGTCGCTGGCTGCAGCGTTCGTGGACACGATGGTCGACACGTGTGCCGAGAAGGGTTTCGACGCAGTCGAGTTCGACAATCTCGACACCTACACGCGCGCCGCCGACGTGCCATTCGGGCAGGCCGAAGCGTTGGCATTTGCCGCACACATCGCGGCTCACGCACACTCGCTGGGACTGGCTGTAGGCCAGAAGAATACGAGCGAGCTCACTCGCGAGCAGGCCATCGATCAGGTCAGCTTCGACTTTGCAGTGGTGGAGGAATGTGCGGAGTACAACGAGTGCATGGCGTATCGCAGCATCTACGGGTTCGCAGTGTTGGCGCTGGAATACTCGGTGGCGGGAATGACCAAGGCGTGCACCGACTTCGGCGTCGGTGTGCCGGTGCTTCGCCGAGACCGCAACCTCGTCACCCCCGCCGACCCCGGCTACGAGTTCGAAACCTTCTGCGGCTTCCGCGGCTACGGCTGACGCAGCCGTCGCTCAGCGGGTCGGCGCGAGAGGTCGTGGGCCTCAGACGTAATAGGCGGTGACATCGATGAGGTAGTCGCAAGGGACACTGTTGAAGACCTTGAGCGTGCCGTGGCCGTTGCTAGGGCGGAGGGCGACCAGGAAACTATTGGCGACGGCGCCAGTCTGTGCGCTCGGCCCGAAGTTGATGTTCGACACCGTCGGCAGCGCGCCGCCTGGCCAGACGGTGAGGTATCCGAGTGCCGGCGTCGACCCGAGGACCGTCAGGTTGCCGACGAGAGCTGTGGCGTTGTCGGGAATCCGCAGCGCCGCATTGCCGCTTTCGCCGTTTCGGCCGGTCATGGTGAACAGGGTCGTGCCCTGGGCCGCGAGCGGCCCGCTCACGCCACCGAGACCGGCCCGAGTGTCGACGAAGCGTTCTGGGGTCGCCAGGAGGGACAATTGTGGTGCCGGTGCCCCGAGTTGCACCCAGCTGCCCGGTGTTCCGGCAACGGAGCAGAAGTAGAGTTTGCCGTCGCTACTCACGGAGAGCTCGCCCACCTGGTGGGTCCCGGCCGTGGGAGCGCCCGCCGCGGCGGCGGGCAGCAGCAGCAGCGGAGCGTTGCTGCCGCGGAAGACACCGCCGATGCCGCCAACTTCGGGTGCGCTACCCAGAACGCCGATGGTTCCGGCAGGTGGAGCCGGCTCGCTGCTGAGCGACCTGGCGAAGCCGTACACGCCGATGCCGGGGCTCTGCCCGGTGACGCCGCGCCCGTTCGGTGACGCCGATGACCCGGAGACTCCGGTACCTTGCCCACTTACTGAACGGGACTGTCCGCTGACACCCGTGACGCCGGACGTACTGGTGTCGCCGGACACCCCGGCATAGGTGTTGCCGGTGCCGGAAACTCTGTACGCGGACCCTGTCGCCGGGAGGCCGGTTCCGTAGCCGGCATTGTCGCAATGCAGGATGAGGGCAGTCGCGCTAGTGCCACTCGTGTTGGTGATGGTCGTGATCGAGGCTGTGGAATTTGGGCCTCCGAGGACGACATCGCCGTCGGTCCCTGCCGAAGCACTCTCGACATCGCTCAACACCAATGCCGCTGCGATGCCGACGGCACCAGCGATCAGCCCTCGCCTCGATCGGGCGGGCTCGGTCTGTTCGACGCTCGTGTTCGGTTCGTGTTCCATCTGCTACCCCTCGTCAGTGCCCGCCTGATGCTGAGCATCCAAGTATCGCAGAGATGCCGGGGTGCGCGATTCGGGTGCATCCAGCCGCGTCCGCCTCCGCTCCTCAGCGGGTCGGCGCGGCGCCCGCGACGGTGGTTCGATGCAACTCGCGCCGCACGCCGCGGTAGTCGTTGAGCGCGTTGTGTTGCGTGCTGCGGTTGTCCCAGATGGCCAGCGTGTTGGGCGTCCAGCGGAAGCGACACGTGAACGAGTCGCGTGTGCTGTGCGCGTAGAGGTGCGCCAGCAGCGGCGCACTGTCGGCCACCGACCAGCCATCGAAGCGCACCGCATACGTCGGGTTCACGAACAACGCCTTGGCGCCGCTCTCGGGATGGGTGGGCACCGCCGGGTGACAGCGCTCGCCAAGCGCGTCATCGGTGGTGTTGATCCGCATGGACCGGCCCTGTGCGCTGCGGGCGAGCACGCCGTCGGCGCTGTACGACCATCCTGCGCTGTGCACCACGTCCAGACCATCGAGCGTGGTGCGCAGGCCATCGCTGAGCGTTTCGTAGGCCAGCTGCTGGTTGCTCCACATCGTGTCACCACCGACAGCCGGAACGTCGACGGACCACAGCATCGTGAAGGCAGGCGGCGCCGGCTGGAAGCTCCAGTCGCTGTGCCACGCGCCGCCGAAGTTGAAGCCACTCTCGTCGGCCTCGCGTACCACGCGCACCACGCCCGGATGATCCGGCATCGCCTCCAGGAACGGGGTGTCCCCATGGCCACCGAGCTGTTCGGTCAGGCGCACCAGATGCTCGGTGGCGTACGGCTGGTCGCGCAGGAAGATGACCTTGTGCGCGACGGCTGCCGCGCGCAGGGCGTGGACTTCGCCATCGGTCAGCTGACGTGTGAGATCCAGCCCTGAAACCTCGGCGCCGAGTGCGCCGGCGATTCGGTCAATGGTGAGTGCGTTCATGTGCCTGAGTCTGGCACGCGCTGACCTTCGGCTCTGGCGGTGGCCGATGCAGTGGTGTGTAGTACAGCTATGACCAGTGAACACAGGGTCGCCGTAACTCTGACCTCTCTCGGCGGTGTCGGCACCGTGACCGGTAGCCGTCACCTGCTGGAAGTCGGCAGTTCGGCGGTGCTGTTGGATTGCGGGCTCTTCCAGGGCGTCAAGGAGCTGCGCGAGCGGAACTGGGTGCCGTTCCCGTTCGACGTCACGAAGCTCGATTCCATCGTGATCACCCACGCCCACCTCGACCATTGCGGCTACCTGCCGCGGCTGGTGAAGGAGGGCTTCCGCGGGCCGGTGTACTGCACCTACGACACGGGCAAGCTGATGTCGGTGGTGCTGCCCGACAGCGCGCGGTTGTTGGAGGAGGAAGCGGGTTACGCGAACAAGCGCGGCTACTCGAAGCACTCCCCAGCACTCGCGCTCTACACGGAGGAGGACGCGTGGGCTGCGCTCGACCTGTTGCGTCCGGTCGCGTTCGGCGAAGTCTTCACGGCTGCGCCGGGTATCACCGTGACGCTGCACCCTGCCGGCCACATCCTTGGCTCGGCGACGGCGACGATCCAACTGGGGGAACCTGACGACGGTGGTCTCACGTTGGTGGCCAGTGGCGACCTCGGTCGGGCACGCCACCCCTTCCTGGCCCCGCCCACTCCCATCGGCGATGCCGATTGGGTGATGGTGGAGTCGACGTACGGTGACCGTCTGCACGAGCAGGAGGATTCGGCGGACAGGCTCGCCGAGGTCATCACCCGGACCGCAGATCGCGGTGGGGTCGTGGTAATCCCAGCGTTCGCGGTCGATCGCACCGAGGTGTTGCTGTTCCACCTGCATCACCTCGCCCGCGAGGGCAAGTTGCCACGCATCCCGATCTACGTCGACAGCCCGATGGCGCTGGCCGGCCTGAAGATCTACCGGGCTGCGCTGTCGAACGCCGCGACCGACGTGCGCAGCGAGTTTCACGGTCGCCCCGACATCCTCGACCTTCGCGACTTGGAGGAGATCTTCGACACACAAAGCTCCAAGCAGCTCCGCAACCGGCCGGGTTCGGCGGTCATCATCGCCGGTGCCGGCATGGCCAGCGGGGGACGCGTGGTGCACCACCTCAAGCGACTGCTGCCGGGCCGCGAGAACACGGTGGTCCTCGTGGGATTCCAGGCAGAAGGCACCCGCGGTCGACAGCTGCTGGAGGGCGCAACGACCATCAAGATCCACGGGCAGTACGTGAAGGTACGTGCCGAGATCTGTGACCTCACCGGCTTCTCCGTGCATGCCGATGCGACAGAACTGATGGACTGGTTGCGGACCACCACCAGCGAGCCCAAAGGCGTCTTCGTGGTGCATGGTGAGGGCTCGGCGTCGGCCGCGCTGGCCAAGCGAATCGAACGCGAGTTGGATTGGACTGCGGTGAGGGTAACGATGGGCGAGCGGCTGAACCTGACCTGAGGTCGGTCTGCTGGACCTCACACAGGGGAGAATTGGCCGGCGTCGTAGCCGTCGAGTGCCTCGTAGGCGCTGCAAGTGACGACCGGAGCGGTCACGTTGAACAGTCCCACATTCTCAGCGGACTTGACGATGGCACGCAATGCGCAGCTGCCAGTCGTGTCCATGACGGCGTACGCCATGATGCCGTCCCCGGCCTTCGTGTCGAGTGGCGCGCTCGTCGCGGAGAAGGCCCCCGGGGTTGACGCCTCGTCGGGGCCTCCCACGCCTGAAATGCCGCTGGCTCCAAACGCGCACTCGAGCCCGTAGGTCATCAGCTCCCAGTTGGCCACGGCACTGGCACCCAGCGTGTTTGCAAATGATTCTGCGTCGCTGACCAGGAGATCAGTGACGCCGGATACTGGCAGCGGGCTGCACGCCTGCACGGCAGGAGTGGTCGCTGGAGTCGTCGCTGGAGTGGTATCGGCGACGGTCTCGGGAACCGTCGGTGCAACGGACGTGGTGGTGGCGGCGATGGTTGTCTCCACCGCTGCGGTGGTGTCGACGGCGTCCTCCTCGGCCGGATCTATAGCGCAAGCGGCCAGCAGCACTGTGGCGACCAGCGAGATCGGAACGAGTCGGAGCGATACGCGAAGCGAGGAGTGAGTCATGCCCGTGATCGTGCCGGGCGCCGCCGCGCAGCGCATCGTGGTATTCCCGTGTTGTCCTAGTTCGTCCTAGTTCCGCTGTATCCATGCCGCGATGGCAGTGCGGCCTTTCACTCCCAGCTTGCGATAGATCGAGGTGACGTGAGTCTCGACGGTGCGCGAGCTGATGAACAGTTGGTTTCCGATCTCACGGTTCGACGCACCGCCAGCGATCAGTCGTGCGACGGTCGATTCGACGGTCGTGAGCGTGTGCGGGCCAACGGTCGGCGAGCTCGTTGCGCCGCCGGCGGCGTGGAGCTCTTGTCGACACTTGTCGACCCAACCAACCGCACCGCAGCTACTGAACAGTTCCATCGCCCGCTCCAGGTGGCGGCGAGCCTCGGCGCGGCGGCGTTGTCGACGCACGAACTGACCCCACTGGAAGTAGGCGATCGCCAGGGCGTAATGATTCCGATTCTGTTCGAGGTGCTCGGTGCTCTGCCGATAGAACTCGCCGGCGACATCGTTGCTTGCCATGAGCGCTCGAATACGAAGCGCTTGGCCGCGTGCCCATTGATCGTGTGGGGACGCGTCCTCTTCCAATCGCTTCACCTGCAGCGTGGCCTCCGAGAACCTGCCCAGGCGGACGAACGCCTCGGCGTAGTCGTTTTGCCAACGATGATGAGTGGTACGCGATCGGGGGTCGGCCTCGGCCTTCTCGAGCTGATCGAGTGCAGCAGCCGGGTCGCCGGCGAACAGCGCCATCTTGGCAAGCGCGGCGTGCGCCGACACAGCATCGCCGTGTTCCAGCAGTGCGTGTGCGGCGGCATCACAGCCGGCTTGATTTCCGCAGGCGGCGGCAGCGAAGGCCATCGCTGACAGCCCACCCACGACGAGCCCTGTCTGTCGCCGGTCAGCGACGAGGTGCAGCATCTCCTCGCCGGCTTCGATGCATTTCACGAAGTCGTTTCCGTAGTGCGCAACTGCAAGCGCACCGAGTACCGACGCGGCTGGTCCGCCTGCTTGCTGCGTGCGGCAATCCGCCAGCAGGGCGTCGAGCATCGCCACCGCTTGCGGTCGCTGATTGGTGTAGCTGTACACGAGAGCGACGGACTGGCACAGGAACTGGGCGGACTCGGCCGGCCCGACCATCGCCAACAGGTCGCGCCAGGCGTCGAGAAATGGGGCACCTTCGTCAGCGCGCAGTTCGAGGAAGCGACACACGCCCTGGGCGATCCACACGCGGGCGTGGCCGGGGGTGGTTGGTGCCGGCAAGCTCATTGCGCCGGGTGGCATCAGTGAGACAGCGAACTCCGCCAGTTCGATCACCCTGTCGCGACGGTTCAAGTGAAGGTGAAGACCAATCGGTTCCGTTGCGATGTGCAACGCCGCTTCGAGATCCGTGACGGCAAGAGCGGCAGCCGCGGTGAGAGCATGCCCGAAGGCTGCGTCAGCATCGCCGCTTGCGACGAGTAGGCGGGTGCGCAGCATGGAAATACCGCCGGCGGGCGCACCATGCTGCTCAGCGTGGTTCAGGTTGTCCATGGCCGCGGCCACTTCGCCGGCGAGGTGAGCAGAGACTGCGGCGGAGAGCCAACGAACTCCAGACGGATGGTGTTTCGGTGTGCACAGTGCTGCCCGCCGAAAGAGCTCGGCCGCGCGCAGATGAGCCCCCAGTTCTGTGGCCCGCCTCGCAACACGCGTCGCCATGGCGGCGGTCCGCTCGTCTGTTCCGATCAGAGCACGAAGCGAATGCCACACCCACTCGTCGGCGGCGAGCCCCTCGGCGGGGTGTTCGGCGCGATCGTGCCCCGCAAGTGCATCCGCGAGCGCTCCGTGGGCGCGTCGGCGATCGTCAGCAGAGGCCCGCTCGTAGATGGCCTCACGTGCCGACGGGTGGACGAACTGCAAGCGGGAGCCCTCGAGCTGCACGAGCCCGACACGCTCGACCTCGGCGAGATCGTCGGCGGTGAGGTCGAGTTGCGAGAGCGATGCGATCACTGTGGCCAAGTTGCCGTGAGGTTCAGCAGCGGCGAGCAGGGCAGCACTGCCGGCGTTCGGGGGTAGTTGCTGCAGCGTCGGGGCATACCAGCGACCGACGGCGCCGTTCACCGGCAGCACGTCAGGGGCCGGTGCCGCACCTGACCGCTGCTGCTCGCTGAGCGCGGCGGCGACCACGGAGGCGACCAGCGGTAACCCACCCGCCACGGTCGCGATCCGGCGACGCAGTCGTCCGTCGGCGACTGATGGGCGCAAAATGGTGTCGATCTGTTCGTCGGTCAACGGCCCGACGGCGATGGTCGACCCCCATGCGCCAAAGTCAACGATCGTGTCGCGCCGAGCCGTGACGAGCAGGATTGGTTCGACCGCAATTCGGCGCGAGAGCAGAGCGAGCGCCTGTTGCGAACTGTGGTCAGCCCAGTGCAGGTCGTCGATGATCAGAACCAGTGGCTGCACATCGGCCGCTGCAGACACTGCCCTCAGAGACGTCAGCGCAATGCGGAACGGATCGAGTGTGGCGTCGTCGCCACCACTGCGCACAAGTTTCACCAGCGTCGCGTCGTCATCGTCACTGTGGGGTGAGAGGTAGCTGATGAACGGGGCCATCAAGGCAGTCAGAGTTGACCATGGGAACTCGCGCTCCCACTCGGTGACTGCGGTGGTGGCCACGCGAAACCCGTTTAGCCGCGCCCACTCGGCGAACTCACGCAATATCGAGGACTTGCCGGCTCCGGAGGGACCGATCAGCTCGGCGCAGGCCCCCTTCGCCTCGGTCGCCGCGGCCGCCGCGGCTTGCAGTAGCTCCAGTTGCTGCTGTCTACCGACCAGTGTCACGATCGGTCATGGTAGAGGCTGCTCCCGGCCCAGGGGGACCTGTGTGAACCCGGCTGCTACTCGAGGGCGAGTGGAAGGCGAACCGCTTCGCGTGCGCGCAGTGCGGCGTTGACGCGTTGACGCTCCAAGATCTGCTCGAGCCCCTTCCTCGCCTGCGCGATTGGATGCTCGCTGAAGAAGCTCTGGACGTCGGCGACCACCTCCGGAGCGGTCAGCAGCTTCACCGGATCGATCATGCGCGAGATGGTGTTGCCCGGAAACTTCTCATTGGCAAGACCCCACTGCTGACGGAGTGTCTGCCACGTGGCTGCACCATGGTGGCGGTTGCTGAGGCAACGGTTCAGCAGGAACGGTGCGTTCTGCGTACGAACCTCTCCCGAGAACGCCAACGCAACCGTGCGCTCGATCTGGGCGGCCTCGGGGAACTCGGCGAGTGCGTAGAGATAGCGGAGCTGCTCCTGCGGTGTGGCCGGGTTGCGGAACTTGGCGACGAACTCGTCGTAGTCGGTGTCTGTTCCGTGAGCGGCGACGGCATTGGTGGCCGCAGAGACCAGCTCCGGGTCGACGCTCTCGCCGCGGTCGTAGGCCTCCAGGGTGGCGCGGCACTGCGCGATGGTGGCAGCGTCATTGCCCAGCACGGCGAGCATTCCCACCAAGAGACCGCGCAGCTTGCCGACGAGGTCGCCCTCCTCGGCCACGGGCGTGCGTCCCAGGCCGTCCAGCGCGGGTGAGACCAGCGCGGCGACTCGTTGTTGGAGGGCTGTGTATGCAGTCCCGTCCAGAAGGCGCCCGACGCCGCGCAACCCGATTGCGATTGCCTGCCACACGGCCAGCTCGCGGTTGGCCCCGAAACCCTCGACGAACTCGACGAACTCGATCGCGTCCAGGCGGCCGGCGACCACCTCGTTCCACGCATCGTCGATCAGGTTGTAGCGGTCGACGGTGGTGAGCTCGTCGAGTTGACCGAGGATGCGAGCGCGCAGAGCAGCGTCGTACGCAACGCGCATGTAGCCATGGCCGCCGGCGTTGACGACCACATTGCTGTCGGCCGACGGCAACTCGACGCGCAGGTCGAAACCATCGAGCAGCACCTTGGACTCGACGCCGTCGATGCGTAGATGCACGGGGACCACGAACAGCGTGGCGTCGTGGGTCTCACCGTACGCAAAGCGTTGCTGGCTGAGCACCAGTTCGCTGCCGTCGAGTCGAGCCGAGATCAGTGGGTACCCGGCCTGCCAGATCCAGCTGTCCATCAGGGCGCGCACCGGGGTGCCCGGGTTGGCGTCTTCGATGGCGTCCCACAGGTCGCCGGTTTCGGTGTTGGCGTACTCGTGCTTCGAGAGGTAGTGGCTGACCCCGCTCTGGAATGCGGCCTCGCCCAGGTACTGCTCGAGCATGCGCAGCAGCGAGCCACCCTTCTGATAGGTGAGCACGTCGAACATGCCGTCGCAGTCGGCCGGGGCCTCGACGAAGAACTCCACCGTGCGGGTACTGGCCAGCGAGTCGACCTCGAATGCTGCGCTGCGCTCCAGGCTGAACGTCGTCCACCGCAACCAGTCGGGGCGGTAGGCATCACAGCACGCGACTTCCATAAAGGTCGCGAAGGCTTCGTTCAGCCAAATGCCGTTCCACCACTTCATCGTCACCAGGTCGCCGAACCACATGTGGGCCATCTCGTGGGCAACCACGTCAGCCAGGTTCTGCAATTCGACCTGCGTGGCGGTGGTGGGATCGGCCAGCAGCAGGCTTTCGCGGTAGGTGATGGCGCCGAGGTTCTCCATCGCGCCGGCGGCGAAGTCGGGCAGCGCCAACATGTCGCACTTGTCGGTGGGGTAGGGAATGCCGTAGTAGTGCTGGTACCAGCTGAGTGCGTGCGCGCCGATGTCGAGGCCGAAGGCCGTGAGGTGGCCCTTGCCCGGAACGTGGATGATGCGCAGCGGGATGAAGTCGTCGATGGCGCCTGCGCGAGGCACCAGCACAGGCTCTGTGGCCTCGAGGTTGCCGACGACGAAGGCCACGAGATATGTGCTCATCGGCATCGTCTCACCGAAGCGGACAGCGACCTTGCCGGTGTCGTTGCCGGAGCCGTCGTGGAAGGTGGTGCGCTCGATCTCGGGTCCGTTGGAGATGGCCATCAGGTGTGGCTCGATGATGAGGGTCACGTCGAACACGGCCTTGAAATCCGGCTCGTCGAAGCACGGGAACGCTCGCCGACAATCGGTGGCCTGCATCTGCGAGGCGGCGATGACCTGTTCGCTGCCGTCGGCGTCCGTGTAGGTACTGCGGTACCAGCCGCGCAGCTTGTCGTTGAGCGTGCCGGTGAACGTGATCTCGATGGTCGTGGTGCCCGTGGCGGGCGAGCTGTTGATGACCAGGCGTTCTGTCGCGACGTCCAGTTCGAAGGTCGCTTCCTCGCCGCCGACCTTGACGTCGGTGATGTCGAGCTCGTCAGCGTTGAGCACGATCCGGGTGACAGCCTCGTTGACGGTGGCGTCGATGATGACGTGGCCGACGAAGGTGGCTGCTGCCAGGTCTGGTTGCAGCGCAAGCGTGTAGCGATGCGGCACCACGCTGCGCGGCAGGCGGTAGGGGTTGTCGGCAACGGTTGCGTCGGAGGCGATGGCGTCGGTCACGGCGCCAGACTACCGGCGCCTCGCTCGCCGCCCGGCCGCTTCTTGGCGCAAGGGTCGGGGCGTGCGAGGGGCGCAGCGGGTAGCGTTATCAGCCGTGCCAGCGTCCCCTTTGTACGACGTCGTCGGTGTGGGCAATGCCCTCGTCGACGTGATCAGCCACGCCGACGACGGCTTCATCGCCAACTACGAGTTGGTGAAGGGCTCGATGACGCTGGTGGATACCGATCGCGCGCTGTTCCTCTATCGCGCCCTCGGGTCGGCGGTGGAGATGTCCGGCGGCTCGGCTGCAAACACGATGACCGGTGTCGCGTCCTTCGGTGGCACGGCGGCGTACATCGGGAAGGTCAGCAACGACGATCTCGGCAACGTGTTCGGGCACGACCTGCGGGCGGTCGGTGTGCAGTTCCGCCCGGGGCAGCCCGACGAGGAAACGCCCACCGGTCGGTGCATCATCGTCGTCACTCCCGACGCCGAACGCACGATGAACACCTATCTCGGTGTGTCGTCGCTGCTGTGTGTGAGCGACATCGACGAGGCAACCGTTGCCGCCGGCAAGGTGCTGTACATGGAGGGGTACCTGTACGACCGGCCGGAGGCGAAGAAGGCCTTCCGCAGGGCCGCTGCGGTCTCGCACGCCAATGGCCGCCAGGTGTCGCTGACGCTCAGCGACTCGTTCTGCGTCGATCGCCATCGCAGCGACTTTCGCTCGCTGGTCGCCGACGACGTCGACATCCTCTTCGGTAACGAAGACGAGTTGATGTCGCTGTACGAGCTGGAGTCGTTCGACGAGGCCATCGCCGCTGTGCAGCGCGACTGCCATCTCGCAGTGATCACGGTGGGCGAGCGTGGGTGCTATGTCATCACTCGCGACAGTGTGATCACCGTGGCGGCCGAACCGGTTGCTCAGGTGCTGGACACCACCGGCGCGGGCGACCTGTTCGCTGCTGGCTTCCTCTACGGCTACACCCGCGATCTTCCACTGGCGCAGTGCGCGAAGCTTGGCTCGATCGCTGCTGCTGAAGTCATCTCCCACGTGGGCCCTCGCCCCCTCATCGAATTGAAGACGCTGCTCCCATGACTGCTGAACCGTTGACCGACGCCGAACTCCGCACCACCGCCGAGGCCTGGCTGGCAGCGGAACCAGACGTCGACATGCGCGAGGAACTCGGAGCGTTACTGCACGGATCGGTGGAAGAGCTGCGCGATCGGTTCACCGGTCGGTTGCAGTTCGGTACCGCGGGTCTGCGTGCAGCCGTCGGTGCCGGCCCGCAGCGGATGAACCGATTGGTGGTGCAGCAGGCAGCTGCCGGCCTGGTCGAGTACCTCTTGGCCACTGTGCCCGACGTTGCCGATCGGGGAGTGATCATCGGCTTCGACATGCGCCGCAAGAGCGACGCGTTCGCACTCGATACCGCTCGTGTCTGCGCTGCTCGGGGAGTGAAGGCGTTGCTGTTCGACCAGATCGTGCCGACGCCGGTGCTCGCGTGGAACATTACCGAGGTCGGCGCGGCCGCAGGCGTGATGGTGACCGCCTCGCACAATCCGCCGGCGGACAACGGCTACAAAGTCTACCTCGCCACCGGCGCGCAGATCGTGCCCCCCGCCGACTCGGACATCTCGGCGTGCATCGACGGTATCGATGCGACCGCTGTCGAGCTCTCTGCCGCCGACGACCCGCTGATCCACCACCTCGGGGCCACCGAGATCGAGGCCTACCTCGCGTCGGTGCCGGCGGCACGACTGCTGCCCGATCTGCCCGGTGTCGCTTCGGCGTACACGGCGATGCATGGTGTGGGTGGCGCGCCGCTGCTGGCCGCGTTCGAGCGTGCCGGCTTGCCCGCTCCGTCGGTCGTCGCGGTGCAGCAGCAGCCCGACGGCACGTTCCCCACCGTGTCGTTCCCCAACCCCGAGGAGCCAGGGGCGATGGACCTGTTGATGGCGCAGGCGGCCGAATCCGGTGCGCTCATCGCGCTCGCCAACGACCCCGATGCCGACCGCATGGCCGCGGCGATTCCCACATCCGATGGCGGCTGGCGCAGGCTCGGCGGCGACGAGATCGGTTGGCTGCTGGCCGACCACATTCTGCGCCACACGGCGGGTGACGACCGGTTGGTGATCACCACCCTGGTCTCGTCGTCGCTGCTGGGTCGCATGGCAGCGGCTCACAGCGTCACCTGTCTGGAGACGTTCACCGGCTTCAAGTGGATCGGCCACACGGTGCTCCAGCACCCCGAGCTTCGCTTCGTGTTCGGCTATGAGCAGGCGTTGGGCTACCTGGTGTGCGGTCAGCCGCTGGACAAGGATGGCATCACAGCCGCGGTGCTGATGGCCGAGGTTGCGGCGTTGGCCGCATCAGACGGTGTGACGCTGCAGGGTCGGCTGGATGCGATCGCAGCGATGTACGGCCGTCACGTGATGGCAGAGAAGTCACTGCCAATGCCACCCGCCGACGGTGCCGCTGCGGTTGCCCGCATGCGCGCCGAACCCCCGGCCCACGTCGGCGGCACGGCCGTGACGTCCACCGCATGGTTCGAGGAGGCGGGCCTGCTGCGTCTGCAATTGGGTGAGAAGTTGCGGGTGCAGGTCCGCCCCAGTGGCACCGAGCCGAAGGTGAAGCTCTACGGCGAAGGCATCGACTGCGAGCCCGGCGCGTACCTGGAAGCGCTCGCGGCACTCCTCGTGTAGGGAGTGCTTTCCAAGCCAGCGCGGAGTAGTTAGAGTCCCGTTCGTCACACGGGGGTGTGTGACAACACATCAAAGGGGATGTACATGCGCAAGATCGCAATGGCAGTCGTGCTGCTGTCGGCTGGGTTGGTATTGCCGGCCATCAGCTCGCAGGCGGTACAGGCAGACGGGCCGGGAGTGGGTAGCCCGTGGGTGGTCAGCCTCGGTGATTCGTACATCTCCGGCGAGGGCGGGCGCTGGGCCGGCAACAGCAACAACAGTTCCTCCAGCGTCGATGCCGGCGGAGCCGCCGCGTACTTCGACAACGCCACGCACACGGCAGAGACCATCAACCGCTGCCACCGGAGTACGGCAGCAGAGATCTACATCGGTGGTGGCGTCAACAGCCTCAACCTCGCCTGCTCGGGCGCCAAGACGGCGACCTTCACCAGCAGCGACGGTTACTTCAAGCCGGGCCTCGACTTCTACAACGGCGGCGCCAACCAGGGCCAGGCGCTGATGTTGCAGACCTTTGCAGCCACGCACAACGTGACGATGATCCAGCTGTCCATCGGCGGCAACAACTTCAACTTTGCCGACATCATCCAGTCATGCGTCACCGACTTCCTCACCTCGCCATCGTGGTGGCCGAACTACTGCAACGACGACAGTTCGGTCAGGGCCAACTTCACCTCGGCCAACGTGACCGCACAGACCAACGCGATCCTGGGCGCCATCAACAACATCAAGACCGCAATGGCCAATGCCGGGTACAGCCCTGGTCAGTACGCCATCGTCCAGCAGACCTACCCATCACCGGTGCCCAGCGGTTCGGGCTTCCGTTATTCCCAGTCGGGCTTCACCCGCCAGAGCACCGGTGGCTGTGGCTTCTGGAACAACGATGCCAACTGGGCCAACAGCACAGCGCTGGTCACGATCAACAACACGGTCAAAGGTGCCGCCACAGCGGCCGGTGTCACGGTCCTCGATCTCGCCGGGGCGTTCAACGGGCGCCGGCTGTGCGAGAACACGGTGAACCTGATGGAGAAGAGCGGCAAGGCCAACTGGACGGTCGCCGGTGCCAGCGATGCCACCGAGTGGGTCGCCCAGATCCGCACGCTCAGCACGGTCTTCGGTCCGTACTACGTGCAGGAGAGCCTGCACCCGAACTGGTGGGGCGAGAAGGCCATCCGCAACTGCGTGCGCCAGGCGTACAACGGCGGAGCCGTCAGGGGCGGCGTCTGCAATCGAGGCACCGGACTCAACGCCAACGGGGAGCCGAACATGACGCTCGCCTGATCTCGGTCAGGATCCCGATTGTCAAGTGTTCGTTCCGTTCGTTCCCGACCTACCGGTGAGTAACTAGGGTGCCCGCTGCGGATCCAGCACTGTCACCAGGGCGAGCCGGACACGACGTTTCTAACGAGCGAACTGTTCGAAGAAGAACGGGGTCAACGGCCCGGGGTCTCAGACCCCGGGCCGTTGCGCGTCCCAACTTTCGTCGCGCGTGTCGTGAATCAGGAGGCGGGGGAGCCGAACTGGCGGTCGCCGGCGTCGCCGAGGCCGGGGACGATGAATGCGGTCTCATTGAGGCGCTCGTCGAGCGAGGCGGTGTAGACGGCCAGGTCGAGGCCGCTCTGGCGCAGCAGCTCGATACCTTCCGGCGCAGCCAGCACGCAGACGACGATGATCGTGCCGGTGGCGCCACGCTCGACCAGCAGGTTGCAGGTGTGGGCCAGCGAGCCGCCGGTGGCCAGCATCGGGTCGAGCACGATGATCTGTCGGTCGGCGAGTGACTCGGGCAGCTTGTTGACGTAGGGCTTGGGCTGGTGGGTCTCCTCGTCGCGGGCGACACCGATGAAACCGACGTCAGCGTTGGGAAGCAGTTCCTGAGCGGCATGCAGGAAACCGAGCCCTGCACGCAGCACCGGAACGACCACCGGCTGGTTGGTCAGTTGGCGGCCGAGGGTCTCGGTGAGTGGCGTCTGTACACGCACCGCGTGCGTGGGCAAGCCGCGGGTGGCCTCGGCCAGTAGCAGTGTGCCGATGCGCTCGAGTTCCTGACGGAACAACGCATTGGGCGTTTCCTTGTCTCGTACTCGCGTGAGCGAATCTGCAATCAGCGGGTGGTCAACGACGTGAAGAGCGACAGCCATGTCTGTCAGTGTGCCAGACCGCTACCGAGCTACCGCAGTCCCAGTTTGTGTCAACGTTCAGAACTCACAGGGCCAGGTCAGGGCCCGACAGTGTTTACGTAAAACGGGGGAGGGGGGTCAGAGGGCGCCGGCTCGGGCCATTGCGTAGCGCGGCTTGATGATGCCGTTGATGATCTTCAGCCGGTCGGGGAAGGGGGCGAACGCGCTCTTCATTCCGTTGATGGTGAGCCATTCGAAGTCGTCGAGGCCCCAACCGAAAGCGTCGCGCAACTGCTCCATCTCGAACGTCATCGAGGTGGCGCTCATCAGCCGGTTGTCGGTGTTGAGCGTGACGCGGAACTTCAGTCGGCGCAGCATCCCGATCGGGTGCTCGGCAACGCTGGCGCAGATGCCCGTGCCGACGTTGCTGGTGGGGCACAACTCCAGCGGAATGCGGCGGTCGCGCACGAAGGTCGCCAGCCGTCCGAGCTGCTCGGAGCCCTCCGGGCCGGTGATGTCGTCGACGATGCGTACGCCGTGCCCCAGACGCTCGGCGCCGCAGAACTGCACTGCCTCCCAGATGGACGGCAGCCCGAACGCCTCGCCGGCGTGGATGGTGGTGTGGAAGTTCTCTCGCCGCACGTAATCGAATGCGGCCAGGTGTCTGGTTGGCGGATAGCCGGCCTCGGCACCGGCGATGTCGAACCCCACGCAACCGGCATCGCGCCAGCGCACCGCCAACTCAGCGATCTCGGTGCTGCGGGCAGCCGTGCGCATGGCTGAGCAGATGAGATAGATGGTCAGGTCGGTCCCGTACGAGCCGCGGCGGAAGCCATCCAGAATCGCTGCTACTACCTCGTCGAGCGTCAAGCCCTGCTCGGTGCACAGCTCGGGTGCCATGCGTACCTCGGCGTAGATGACACCGTCGGCGGCCAGGTCGACGGCGCATTCGTAGGCCACGCGCTCGATGGCGTCGCGGTGCTGCATCACGCCCACCGTGTGGGCGAACGTCTCCAGGTAGAGCACCAGGTCGTTGCGCTTCGCGCCACGATTGAACCATGAGGCCAACTCGGCGGTGTCAGTGGATGGCAGATTGCGATAGCCGTACTCTGCGGCGAGGTCGATCACGGTCTGCGGGCGCAACCCACCGTCGAGATGATCGTGCAGCAATACCTTCGGCAACGAGATGATGTTCAGTGCGGTACCCATCGCACCAGCGTAGGCGGCTGCTCGCAGCGCCCCTACCCTGGTGGCCATGGATCAGCCAGTCCCCGCGCTCACCATTCTGGGCAACACCGTTCGCCACGCTGTCGACCACGTGGAGGTCTTTCCTGCACCCGCTCACGTCACGTCGGTGAAGTTCACCAACGATGAGTTGGCCTCGATGTGCCCCGTCACCCAGCAGCCCGACCTCAGCACGGTCGTCATCGAGTATGTGCCCAACGAGTGGTGCATCGAGAGCAAGAGTCTCAAGCTGTACCTGTGGGGCTACCGCGACCGTGCGGTGTTCGCCGAGGCGATGGCCGCCGAAATCGCGGGTGAAGTGATGCTGTCGGCACGGCCCGTTCACGTCCGTGTCACGCTGACTCAGCGGCCGCGTGGTGGCATCGAAGTGCAGGCGATCGCGGAACTCGAAGCCTGACCCGAGCTGCGCTACGGACGTGACTGCAGTGCGCCGGACTCGCGGAGTGCTGCTACTTCGTCGGTCGTGTAGCCGGCCTCGATGAGCACCTCGTCGCCGTGTTCGCCGATCAACGGGGCGTGCCGTCGAACAGATGTCGGCGTGGCATCGAAGCGCACGCCCGAAGGAATGACGTGATACGAGCCGACCAGCGGATGCTCGGCCAGCGGTAGCGCCTCCACGAGATCGTCGAGGCTGGCGACGCGCACCGCCGGAATGTCGTGTGTTTCGCAGAACTGCAGCCACTCCTCGGTCGTGCGCGTGGCCAGCACGTCGGCCACCAACCCGTACAGTTCGTTGGCGGACTGTGCCCGTGACAACCGGGTGTCCAGTCGCGAGTCGGCGGCCAGCTCAGGCTTGCCGCCGGCCACGAACAGGTCGACGAAGTTGGCCTTGCTGTACGGCAGCGCGTGCATCCAGCCGTCGGTGGTGCGCTGCGGCGCACGGTTGGGCATCAGTGCCCGCACGTAACCGGCGGCGCCGATCGGCGGTGATGGAATGGCGGCGCTGCCGTGCTCGGTCAGCATGAAGGCCGTCATCGCCTCCACCATCGGCACCTCCAACCGTTGGCCCTCACCGGTGCGATCGCGGTGGTGCAGCGCAGCCAGCACCGCGTAGACGATGGTGAGGCCGCTGACCTTGTCGGCCACGATGCTGGGCACGATTGCCGGCGCGCCATCGCGCAGCAGGTACGTGTCGGCCATGCCGCTCGCTGACTGGATGACATCGTCGTACGCGGGGCGGTTGCCGTCGGGGCAGTCGGTGGGCCAGCCCTGCGCCTGGCAGAAGATGACCGATGGGTTGCGGGCGCGCACGTCGTCGTACGTCAGACGCAGTCGGCCGAGTGGCCCGGGCCGCAGATTGGTGACCACGATGTCGGTACGCTGCGCCAAATGCAGGCATGCCTCGCGGCCATCGGGGTGTTTGAGATCCAGCGAGATGTTGCGCTTGTTGCGCAACAGGTTCAGCGACACGCCGGAAAGCTGGGGGTGCGGGCCGGGGCCCATGAAGCGGTTCGTGTCGCCGTGGATGTCCTCCACGCTGATCACTTCGGCGCCCAGGTCGCCCAGGATCTGGGTGGCCATCGGCCCCATCACAACCGAGGTCAGGTCGAGAACCCGTACATCCGACAACGGACCGTCTGCTGGAACCGGCATCCGGTCGGGCTAGTGCGTCTCGCCGGCGCGATAGGGCACGCCTGCCATGGCGGGCGGGCGCAGACGCTGGCTGGCGGTGGCGAGCACGACCAGCGTGATGACGTACGGCAATGCCTGCGTCAGCGACTGCGGGACGTTCTTCACCGTCAGGTAGGCGGTGAAGAACAGTGCCCCGGCCGCCAACGCCGTGATACCGCCGACCAACTTCTTGCGATACATCGACCTGAGTAGCAACGCGCCGGCGATGAAGGTCACGAATAAGAACAGCGCCGGGATGCTGTCGTTGGCCACCAACTTGATGCCCAGCGAGTAGCCGAACAGGCTGGACCCGGCCAGCACGCCGGACGGACTCCAGTTTCCGAAGATCACCGTCGCCATGCCGATGAAGCCGTTGCCCTGCGTCTGCCCCTGGCGATAGTACGACGAGGCGACGACCGACATCGTGGCGCCACCGAAACCAGCGAAGCCGCCACTGATGATGAGGCCGGCGTAGCGCAGCGGGATCACCTTCACGCCCAGGCTCTCTGCGGCACCGGGCGCTTCGCCGGAGGAACGCAGTCGCAGACCGAAGCGAGTGCGCCACATGAACCAGAACGTGATCGGGACGGTGATGAGTGCAATGGCGGTCGCCCACGAAATGCCGAAGGTGAGCCCGCGGCCGATGCCGCCGATATCGCCGAGCAGGAACCAATGCCTCCGCTCGAACCATCCGAAGATGTCGGGTGTCTTCCATCCGAACAGGTCGCCACCAGCGAGGAACGGCACGTTGAACTTCGGGATGGCGGACTTCTGCGGCGGCGAACTGCTGACGCCTCCGCCTTGGTGCCCCACGAACAGCAGGTCGCTGAGGTAGCGGGCACCGTAGAAGGCGAAGATGTTCATCACCACACCGGAGATGGTCTGGTTGACACCGAATCGCACGGTGGCCACCGCGTGGATGATTCCGCCGAGCATTCCGCCGACGATTCCCATGCCGAGGCCGACCCACGCACCGTGGTGCCAGGCGAAGTAGCCCCCGAACCAGGTGCCGAGAATCATCATGCCCTCGATACCGATGTTGAGGACACCGCAGCGCTCAGCCCAGAGGGCCGAGATACCGGCCATCAGGATCGGTACCATCACGCGCAGGGAGGCCCCGATCGTCTGCGACGAGGTCAGTGCGTTCTGGTCGGTGATGAGTCGTGTGATCGACATCAGGGCGAGACCGAGGAAGGCTGCTGCGATCATGATGTTGCGATGTGAAACGCTCAGTGCTGCTCGCTTCGTCGAGAGCGTGGTGACATCGGGTTGAAGTTCTGTAGTGCTCATGCTGTTGCGACCTCCGCCTCGAGGGAGTGGTGGATGAGCGAGGCCGCTGCGAGCTCGGCCGTTCGCTTGTTGAGCCAACGGATGGTCGCCTCGTTGATGATCACCACGGTGAGCACGGTGATGGCCTGGATGAGCTTCACGATCGAGCTAGGAATGCCGTTCAACTGCAGCTGGGCAGATGTCGAGTCGAGGAAACCGAACAGCAACGCGGCACTGACGATGCCGAGAGGGTGATGCCGACCGAGCAGCGCGACAGCGATGCCCAAGAAGCCCAACTGGGTGGGCGTGGCGGTAGGGCCGTAGGCGTAGATCTCACCGACGACGCTCTGCATGGCCACCAAGCCGGCGATACCGCCGGAGATCAGCAACGAGATGAAGATCATCTTGTTGGCATCGATACCGGAGGTGCGCGCGGCGCCAGGGTTGATGCCCGACGAGCGCAGGCGGAAACCGAAGCGGCTCTTGAACACCAGGATCCAGTACACGAAGACGACGAGCAGCGCGACCAGGAACATGCCCCCGAGGCGCCCCTTCACGATGTCGGGCATTCGACCACTGGGTGCGATCAGTACAGACTTGACGTTGAGGCCCGATTCACCGTTGTCGCGGAAGAAGTTCTCGAACAGCCATTGGATGACCGACAGCGCGACGTAGTTGAGCATGATCGTCGAGATGACCTCGTGGACACCACGAGTCACCTTGAGCACGGCGGCGATGCTCGCCCACGCGGCACCCGCAACCATCGCGACCAGCAAGATGACGGTGACGTGCAACGGCGCAGGTAGGTGGATCTTGCTGCCGACCACGGCGGCGATCAGGGCTGCGAAGAGGTACTGGCCCTCGACGCCGATGTTGAACAGGTTCATCTTGAAACCGACGGCCACCGCCGTTGCGCTGAAGATGAGCGGAGTCGCCCGCTTCATCATTTCCAGCAGCTTGTCGCTCTCGGTTCCGGTCTGGAAGATGGTGTTGTAGGCCTGCCACGGGTTCTTGCCGGTGATGGCCAGTAGGACCGCACAGATGGCCAGCGCGAGGACGACTGCGGCCAGTGTGCTGGCCACCGTGATCAGCCCGGTTCTCAGCCCGGTGGCCTTGCTGGGTGTGGAGATCTTGTGCAGCCCCGACTTGAGGTCTGCGCCGATCGCCAGTTTCGGCTGTTGTACGTCGTCGGCCATCAGACTGTCTCCACCGTTCCGCCTGTCATGTAGGTACCCAGCATTTCCGGTGTGGCTGTAGCAGGGTCGAGGGTGGCCGTGATGAGGCCGTCGAACATCACGAGGATGGTGTCACTGAGGCCGATCAGCTCCTCGAGATCGGCGGAGACCAGCAGCACCGCCAGTCCCTCGTCGCGTGCGCTGCGTATCTCGTTCCAGATGGCGGCCTGTGCGCCGATGTCGACACCTCGAGTGGGGTGTGCCGCCAGGAGCACCTTGGGTTCGCTGGTCAGCTCGCGGCCGACCAGGAGCTTTTGCTGGTTGCCGCCCGACAGGGCGAACGCCGGAACCGTCTCGCTCGGGGTGAGAACGCCGAACCGGTCGATGATCTCGCGGCAGTCGGCCTTCGCCGCCTTTGCGTCGATCAGCGGACCGATGTTCAGGGCAGCCTCGTGCTCGCGGCCCAGGAGGCTGTTCTCCCACAGCGGCGAGTCCAGCATCAACCCTTCGCGGTGACGGTCGAACGGGATGTAGGCCAGCCCCGCATCGCGACGGTGGTGCGTGCTGGACCGCGAGACATCGTGACCGCCGACCTCCACCACGCCGGTTGACGGCAGCAGGCCGAGGATGGCGGTGCACAGTTCGAACTGGCCGTTGCCTTCCACGCCGGCGATGCCCACGATTTCGGACGCGTGCACCTTGAAGGTGGCGTCGTGTACCAGGTCGCGCTGCCCGGGGGCCTTCACCGTCAGGTTGCTGACGCTGAGGCGCACATCGGTGGAGATCTCGCTGTCGCGGCCCTCCGGAGAGGGCAGCTGGGAACCCACCATCAGCTCGGCCAAGCGTCGGCGATCGGTGTCCTTGGGTAAGACGGAGGTGACGGTGGTGCCCTGTCGAATGACCGTGATCTCGTCGGAGACGGCCAGCACCTCGTCGAGTTTGTGTGAAATGAAGATGACCGTGGCGCCGTCGTCGACGAGGTGGCGCAGGGTGACGAACAACTCGTCGACCTCTTGGGGGACGAGCACAGCGGTGGGCTCGTCGAGAATCAGAATGTTGGCACCGCGGTAGAGAACTTTGAGGATCTCCACCCGCTGGCGCTGCCCGACGCCGAGCGCCGCAACCGGCAGATCGACGTTGACGCTGGTGCCGACGGCCTTGGCCAGTGCGATGACCTTCTTGTGCGCAGCGGCGAAGTCGATGCGCATGCCCTTGGCGGGCTCGGCGCCGAGGATGATGTTCTCGAGCACGGTGAGGTTGTCGGCCAGCATGAAGTGCTGGTGGACCATGCCGATGCCGGTGGCGATGGCTTCGCTGGGTGACTTGAACTGGTGCACGACACCGTTGACGGTGATGGTGCCAGAGTCGGGCTGATGCATGCCATACAGCGTTTTCATCAGCGTCGACTTGCCGGCGCCGTTCTCGCCGACGATGGCATGAATGGTGCCGCGCCGCACCTTCAGATCGATGTCGTGGTTCGCGATCACGCCCGGGAACTTCTTGCCGATCCCGGTGAGCTCGACCGCCAGCTCCGTGGGCGGGTTGTGTGTTCCGTCGGTCATCTGTGCCCTATCGCTCGCATCGGCCCGTTTTAGCAGAGTCTCTGGTTATAGCAGAGTCCCTGGTTATAGCAGAGAGCCCGGGGCGCAAACCCCGGGCTCTCAATCACTTCACTTCAACTGTGTTTGATCAGGGCTTCTTCGGAACGACGATTTCGCCGCTCACGACCTTCGCCTTGAGGTCGTCGAGTTGTGTCTTGAACTCGTCGAGGTAACCACCCGAGGTGGAGTAGCCCACGCCATCGACACTGAGGTCGAAGACGTTGAAGCCGCCGGCGATGTCGCCGCCCTGGACTGCCTTGATGGTTTCGAACACCGCAACGTCAACCCGCTTGAGCATCGAGGTCAGGATGTGCTTCTGCTGCTCGGGGGTGGCGGTGAGGTACTGGTCGCTGTCCACGCCGATGGCCCACTTGTCGGCCTGCACGGCTGCGTCGATGGTGCCGTTACCGGAACCACCTGCGGCCGAGTAGATGACTTCGACGCCATCAGCGAACCAACCGAGTGCGATTTCCTTGGCCTTGTCGGGCGAGCCCCAGGCAGCGTTGTCGCCGGCAGCGCCGAGGTACTGCGACTTGACTTCGATCTTGGGGTTGACGGCCTTGGCGCCTGCGGCGTAGCCGGCCTCGAACTCCTTGATGAGGTCGATCTCCTGGCCACCGATGAAGCCGATCTTGTCGCAACCGCACTTGAGAGCGGCGGCGGCACCGACCAGGAACGAACCCTCGTTGGCAGCGAAGGAGAGAACCTTCACGTTCGGGGCTTCCTGGTAACCGTCGACCCAGCCGTACACCGTGCCGGGGTTGGCGGCAGCGACTGCTGCGAGTGAGTCACCGAAGGAGAAACCAACGACGATCACCGGGTTGTTGCCGGCAGCTGTGAGGGCTTCCAGGTTGGGCTTGCGGTCGTCCTCGACCGTGGCCTCGATCTCCTGGACGGTTGCGCCCAGTTCGCTCTTGGCCTTGTCGGCGCCACGCCCGGCGGAGTCGTTGAACGTGCCGTCACCACGACCACCGGTGTCGAACGCGACACCGACCTTCAGGTCGCTCGGGGCAACCGAGTTGGCGGTGGATTCGGCAGGTGCCTTGGTGGTGTCGGTCGTCGCCTTGTCGTCGCTACATGCGGCGGCAATCAAGCCGAAGGTGGCAATGAATGCCATCGCGGCTACGCGCTTGGTATTGCGCATTTTTCTCCCCCTTGGAGTATTGGTTTTTGTGGATGGAGTATCCACTCCAAAGCCTAGCCGCGGCGGAACGCTGCGCTTCATCGCTCACCGGGTCGTAACCTGGGTGCGATGTCGATGTCACAAGGGGATCGAGGCACCCCGGGTCGCCGAGGGAGGCCCACCCAGCGCACCTACCTGGTGCGCCGTCTTGTCGTCGGCGCTGCCCTGCTGGTCGTGGGAGGGACGATCGTCGCCGTCCTCACCAGCGTGTTGGGCGGTGACGACACCACGAAGGTCGCGGCGGTCGAGCCCACCATCAACACGATCATCAGTGACGGTAGCGCCACCACGTTGGCGCCCAGCACGACCACCACCACCGAGCCGCCGGTGAAGGAAGTGGTCGCCCCGTCGCCCGCCGATCCTGCCGAGGTGTTGATCCTCGGCGACAGCGATGCCGGCACGTTCGGGCCATACCTGCAGTCGCTGCTCGACGCCACCGGCATCGTCACCACCAAACTCGATTACAAGGTGTCGTCGGGTCTGTCTCGGCCCGACTTTTTCGACTGGCCGGCGCACATGCGCGAGGTGGTGCCGCAGATCAACCCTGACATTGTGATCGCGACCTTCGGGGGTAACGACGCCCAGGGTCTGCGCAACCTCGACGAGTCATGGGCAGTCGCGCGCGTGCCGTCGGCGGACGACAGCGAGTGGCGTGAGGAGTACGGCCGCCGGGTCGGCGATGCAATGGACTATCTCAGTGACGGCAATCGCACGCTGATCTGGGTGGGCATCCCCAACGACGACAACCCTGATGTCACGGCGCGCATGCAGGTGCAGGACGAGGTCGTGCGTGCCGAGGCGGCGAAGCGACCAAAGGTGGTGTTCATCAATACCTGGAAGCTGTTCAGTGGCCGTAACGGGGGGTGGGCCGAGTTCGTGGTCGACCCACGCGACGGTGTCGGCAAGGACGTTCGTGCCGATGACGGTTTTCACCTCAATCAGAACGGTGCCGAGATTCTGGCCATCAACATCGCCGAAGCTGTCACGACCGACCTGCGAGCCCGCGGCGCCGACATCTGACGGCGACCGGGGTCACTGCTGGCGGCCGCGTTGTTGGATCTCGAGTCGTCGTGCCTCCACCTTCTCGGCGCTGAAGTTCTCGCGCTGCCAGCGGGCGGCGTTGCCGGCTTCGATCTGCCAGCCATCGGCCTCGCCGGTGATCTCGCCGTACGTGGCGCGCATCTGGCGCACGCCCGGCTGGTCGTTGCCGATGATGTCGCGCGCCAGCTGCCGGGTGAACGGCAGCAGATCCGCGTGTGCCACGACATGGTTGACGAGACCGAACTGCAGCGCTTCGTCGGCCAGCATGAAGTTGCCGGTGAAGCTCATCTCACGGGCGCGGCGCACGCCGATGGCCTGTGGTAGCAACACCGTGAGGCCCCAGCCGGGCATGACGCCGACGCGGGAGTGGGTGTCGCCGAATTTGGCGAACTCGCTCGCCACCAGAAAGTCGCAGTTGAGCGCCAGCTCGAACCCGCCGGTGATCGCGACGCCGTTGACAGCGCCGATCAGCGGTTTGACCATTGCCGGGAAGGGTCCACGCACACCGTCGCGGTTTGGCCGGCCATCGGCACCGGTGGCGCCGAGGTTGCCGCCGGTGGAGCCGAGCTCCTTCAGGTCGAGCCCTGCGCAGAAGGCCGGGTCGCTGCCGGTGAGGATGACGACGTCGACATCGTCGCTGGCATCTGCCTCGCGCAGCCGTTGCGGCAGTTGGCGCAGCACATCGCTGGACAGCGCATTGCGCGCCTCTGGACGGTTGAGGGTGATGGTGGCGATGCGTTCGCTCACCTCGTAGAGCACGACGTCGGACATGGCCGCGACGTTGTCACACGTCAGCGCAGATCAGCGAGGCGCACCAACGTGGTTGCGATCCACCCGCCGAGCACGCCGAGGTGGTCGTCGAGCAATGTGTTGGCACCGTCGGCAAGTGTGATCTCGGCCAGCTCGTACAGGCCCTCGTATGTGACTTCCACAGCGTGCTCCGCCACGTCTCGCATCTCTTCACCAAAGGCCGTCTCGATGGTGACGCCGGCACGCTCCAGCCGGCCGTCGCCGATCAACGGGCTCAGTTCCTCCGTGGCCCCGTAGAAGCGCGATGGCTGTGGGGTCTCACGGAGGTTCTGCACGCGAAACACGATTTCGATCTCGATTGCCGGCAGCCGGTCGAGCACCTCGTCGACGTACCACTGGCGATAGGCCGTCTGGCTCCACGATGGCCAGTCGAACGTGATGTGCGCCACGACGTGGGGTGGCAGACCCTCCCCGGGAAGGCCATAGCTGGTCTCCCAGGTGAGGTCGCCGAGGAGGATGTCGGACTGGAAGTGCTCCTCGAACGGCTGCCGTTCGAGGAAGGCTGCCTCGAACGCATCGCGCAGCGCACTGATGGCATCGGTGAAGACGTGATCGAGCATGCGGACGTGACGGTAGCGGGCGACATGACGTATCTGAGTACGGTTGTGCCCATGTCGCTCGTACTTGTCGATGTGGCCGACGGTGTCGCCACGCTCACGCTCAACAATCCCGCCGAACGCAACACGCTGACCGCCCCGATGGTCGCTGAGATCATCGCTGCGATGGATGAGATCGAGGCCAACACCGCCGTTGGCGCCCTGGTCGTCACCGGCGCTGCACCTGCTTTCTGCGCCGGCGCCAACCTGGGCAACCTCGCCGAGTCCAGCAAGGAGAGCCTCGGTGGCATCTACGAAGGCTTCCTGCGCATTGCCCGCAGCCCGTTGCCCACCCTGGCAGCGGTCAACGGCGCAGCGGTCGGCGCCGGCATGAACCTCGCGCTCGGCTGCGACGTGCGGCTGGCTGCGCGTCGCGCCAAGTTCGACACCCGCTTTCTCCAGATCGGCATCCATCCAGGTGGCGGTCACACCTGGATGCTGCGTCGCATCGTCGGCCCGCAAGCCACGTTCGCCAGTGTCGTGTTCGGCGAAGTGATGGACGGTGCCGAGGCCGAGCGAGTGGGGCTCGTGCACCGTTGCTATGACGACGATCAGCTGCTGGCTGCGGCCCAGGCGATGGCTGCCCGTGCCGCCACCGCGCCGCGGGAACTGCTCATCGAAGTCAAGAAGTCGATCCAGGACATGGCCGACATCGACAACCACCCCGATGCCGTCGACCGTGAGCTGATCCCGCAGGTGTGGAGCACGCGCCAGCCGTGGTTTGCCGAGCGCATCGCGGCGCTGCAGGCGAAGATCAGCTCCAAGAAGCCCTGACTGACACGGGCCGGCCAGGGTTGGGTCGAAAGCGCGCAGAACTGTTACCAAAAGCCCCTACATGGCCATCAGTCGTTCGTCTACCGTCTGGGGTGACAGCAAGTACGTTCCGAACAACACGGAGGTACCCATGAGCCAGCGCCATCGCAACCAAGAGGCGGCACCACCGCCGAAAATGGATGCTCAGGCCCACGCCCACAACGAGCGGCATCGCATCAACAGCGAACTGCATTCAGTTGTGGCCCAGGTGAGTGCGGGCTTCGAGCCCGACGAGGTGCATGAACCCGGCAGAGCCTGGGTTCCACCGCATCACCACGATGCCGAACGCGCCAAGAAGGGCGCAACGGCAAAGCCGGTGCGCCACTGGAAGCTCAAGGATTGGAAGCGTCGCTCGAACGTCCGCAAAGCGAAGGCGCAGCAAATGCGCCTCACCGCCGAACAAGCCTGAGACGACCATCCGGTCGCCTGCGCTTCACAGCCAGGCGGCCGTCAGGTCGTCTCGCCTGGTTGACCACTCCTCGGCGGTGATGCCGTAGCGGATGTGGTCCTCCCAGGTGCCGTTGATCTCGAGGAACCGCTGAGCGATTCCCTCATCGCGCAACCCGAGCACCTCGACGACACGCCGACTGTTGAGATTGCGCGGCACGATGCAGATCTCGACGCGGTGCAGGTGCAGTTGCTCGAAGGAGAAGCGCAGCAGGGTTGCGACCCCCTCGGCGATGTATCGCTGTCCGGCCTTTTCGCGGTCGATCCAGTAGCCGATGGTGCCACCTTGCTGTGCGCCACGAACGACACCGTTGAGGTTGATCTCGCCGGCGAAGTCGGCGCCGATGAACACGCCGAAGCCGTATGCGATTCCCACCTGACGGTCGCGGTCACGGGCGTTGCACCGAGACACAAAGGCATCGCGGTCGCGGGTGGGGTCGAGCAGATTGGCTGGACGCAACGGTTCCCATGGGGTCAGCCATTGCTCGTTGCGTTGGCGCACTTCGCTCCACTGTTGCCAGTCGCCGGCGGTGAGCGGGCGCAGCATCACTCGTCGACCGTACAGACGCACGGCCGCGCCTGACGGCATCGACGGGTGGCCGTGGCCGCGCAGGCTCATTCGTCGACCTGGTCGCCGGTGATGCGCAGACCGCCGGCCTTGAGCCCGCGCAGTGTCGCCACCAAGGCACAGCACACCCCGAGCACGTGGTGCACTTCGGCTGCGGGCAGCCCGGGGTTGTGAAGCCGGTCCTGCTCGGTTTCGGTGGCGAGGGTACGAAAGACCTCCTCGATCGCATCTCTCGGCTCGTCGAATGGCAGCCCTTTCGGATGACCGAGCTCGGTGTCCACCAGCGCCTGTAGGCCCGGCCCGCAGACCTCGATCCTGTCGGCGAATACTGCGCTGGGCACCTCTCGCGTCACGTCCTCGATGTGATCCATGAACAGACCGATCGCGTTGGTCAGATCCTCGGGAAGTGGAGGGTCACCTGTGATCATCTCGGCCAGCGTGTCGGTGCCGAGTGCCACGATGTAGCTGGCGCCCGATTCGTCATCGCTGAACACACACGATTGCCGACCGAGGCTGATGTGCAGCGTGGTCACTCGAGTTCTCCCTCCGCAAGGCGCTGAGCGACCCAGCGCCCGACCGGGTCGTCGCCGCCGGCCAGCAAGTAGGCGTAGTGGGCGTGCAGGCACTTGACGCCTTCGCGAGTACCTGCCACCCCGCCCGACGGGCGCGGGCCGGTGTGATCCGGCGGGATCAGTGCCTCGCGTTCGGCGGCGTAGCGAGCATGGACGGCGGCGATCTCATCGGCAGGAATCGCTGCTTCTGCGGCGCGCACTCCGCCCGCGGCCTCGAGCCGGCTGACCCGACGGAGCGCGTCTTTACCGGCCAACCAGTAGAGGGTGGGCATCGGCCGCCCGTTGAGCATCAACGGATGGTTGCGAAGCACCACCGGCCCGCCACGCGCGTCGCGAACAACAACTTCGAACAGACTCTCTGGCTCGCGACCGAGAAGTTCGGCAACTCGCGCTACGTCGGGAGAGGCGGCACTGGCGGCCATGGTCGGCCTACGGACTACTTGGTCAGGCGGCGCAGGATGAGCAGCAGCAGCACCAGCCCACCGAAGAACGGCAGTGCCTTCTTGATCATTGCCGTATTGGCGACATCGCTGAGCTCGATCGGCTCGGCCGCCGGGCCGTTGATCTTGCGCACGGTGGGTGCTGGCTGAGGTGCCGCATCAGCTGCCGGTGCAGCAGCGGCCGCGGCGACGGGCTCCGCAACCACGGTGGCCGCTACCGGTACCGCACCTTGCGCGTCGAGCATGGTGTTGAGGTTGTGGGCGAAGTCGGTCATCAGCTTCTCGCTGGTGTCGCGGATGACGCCGAGCCGGCCGAACTGAGCGACCTTGCCGGTGAGCTTGATGTCTGATGTCACCTTCACCGTGGTGACCTCCGGCGAATCTTCGTGCAGGCTGGCCGTGATGAGTGCCTCGGCGTTGCCCTTGCCGCCGGTGTCGCGACCCTCGCCCTTCAAGACGGCGATGTGGTTGATGTCGTCGCGAGACACGAAGTGGGCCTGGCCCTTGAACTGCGTCGAGATGGGGCCCAGCTTCAGCTTCACCACGCCGCGGTACATCTCGCCTTCGATCTCTTGCAGTTCGGCGCCCTTCATGCACGGCGCGATGCGCTCGACGTCAGTCAGTACGGCCCAGGTCTGCTCGATTGAGCGGTGGACGGTGAACTCGTTCAGCAATGGTTCCATCGGTCGAGATCCTCCAGCGTGTCGATGTCGGCTACCGATCCTACGCAGGCCACCGGGTGGACCCACTCTGGATGGTCGCGGATCACGTCGCGGGCGCCCATGTCGCCAGCGGTGGGCAGTGCGGGCCACACCTCCTGATGGAGGCGCACCGGGTTGGGGCCGGGCACCCCGTCGTAGGTGGCAATCACGATGCGGGCGTCGGCGGGCGCGTCGGCTACTGCCCGCCACGCTGCTGCGGTGACGAACGGCTGGTCGGCAAGCCCGACGGTGACGGCGTGCGCACCCAGTTCGCGTGCCGCCTGTACTGCAACCTGTAGCGAGCTTGCCTGGCCGGTTGCCCAGGCGTCATTGTGGCGAAGCACTGTTCGGCCCGGCCACGGTAGTTCGGCACGCCCCGTCACGACGATGACATGGTCGAAGTCGGCGGCCTGCACCTGCTGCAGCGCCCACTCCCACACCGGCCGCCCGTGGAGCAGCGCCAACAGCTTGTGCTCGCGGCCCTCGAAACGTGAGCCGGCGCCGGCGGCGAGGAGTGCGGCAACTCGAGGCATGCCGCGAGCCTACGCACGACGGGCATGTAGCGAACTGACCACACTCGGTCGAGATGAATATGACGGACTCATGACGAATATTTGTCAAAGGGGTTGATTGTTGCAATTCGATGTCGCTATCGTTGCGCTTCGTTACAACAGCTCGTGGCATTCGTGCGTCATCGGCCGGCGGAACACGACGCGTGTGGCGCTCTCGTTTGGCGCCGTCGCCGTGAAAGAGGGGCGGACAGAACCTCGTTCACGACCGAACGACACTCACCCCGGTGAGTGCGACCACGAGAGAGGAACGTCACCACCATGACGATTCGTCGCAAGTTGCACGCAACAATTCTTTCCGTAGCCCTCGCCGCCGGAGCCGTCACCATCTCGGCTGCATCCGTGTCGGCCGCGCCGACGGTTGCCGCGCCTGTCGCTGTCACCGGTGGTGATGCGCTCGCCGGATATGCCGACGTGGCCCTGAGCGAGTTGACCAGCTATGTGGTCACGGGCAGCGCGCGGGCACGTGAGCAGTTCAACCTCATTCTCGACGGGGTTGCCGCCGCCGCCGCCGCTCGCCTGGGCCTCGACCCGGCTGCGATGCAGGCTGCGTGGCGTGCCGCAGATGTCGAGCACCAGACGGCGTTGATGGCTGCGTTCTCTCAGCTGGGCACTCGCTACAGGGCATACAAGGCCACTCCTGGCGTGGGCTTCGATTGCTCGGGTCTCACCTCCTGGGCATGGGGCCAGGCCGGGGTCTCGATCTTCCATCAGAGCCGTACCCAGATCAACAACGCTCGCGCGGTCACGCGCGAGACGGCGCAGGCCGGTGATCTCGTGTACTACCCGGGGCACGTGATGATGTACCTCGGCGTCGACAACGCCATCATTCACGCACCATCCACCGGGCGCACCGTGGAAGTTGCCTTCGTCGCCAAGCGTCGGGCACAGTCGGTTCGCTTCGGCGACCCGACCAGCTGACGTCGGGCTCGGCTGCTTCAGCCGTGGATGGGGCCACGAGCGTCGCGTAGCGACGGGGTGGCTCGACCAGTGCGCCGGGCAATGATCTCGGCGCAGATGGAGATGGCCGTCTCCTCTGGCGTGCGGGCACCCAGATCCAGGCCGACGGGCGACATCAGCCGAGCGAGCTGCTCGGGTTGATCGACGCCGACCTCGGCGAGTCGCTCCAGGCGTTTGACGTGTGTGGTGCGACTGCCCATGATGCCGATGTAGCCCGCGTTGGTGGCCAGCGCCCCCTGCACCGCCGGCACGTCGAACTTCGCGTCGTGGGTGAGAATGCAGATGGCATCGCGTGTCGCAAGTGTGTGCCCGCGCTCGGTGAACACCGGCGCGGGCCACGACACGATCACCTCGTCGGCCATCGGAAAGCGGCGTCGGGTGGCGAAGATCTCGCGGGCGTCGCACACCAGCACCCGGTAGCCGAGCACCTTGGCGACCTTGGCCAGTGCGGCCGTGAAGTCGACAGCGCCGAAGATCCACATCTGCGGCGGCGGCGCCCAACTTTCGATGAACGCGACGACGATCGGTGTGTCGAGTAGATCCTCGGGAGTGGTTTCGCCGTTGGGGCCGTAGTGACGAATTCCGCTGCGACCTGCCTCGAGCTCGCCGAGTGCGTCGCGGGCCGCAATCCGGTCGAGCTCGGCGCTGCCCAACGAGCCCACCGGATCAGCATCGGGTACGACCAGGAGCTTTTTGGTCAGGCCGACACCGTCGATGATCGTGACGAGCGCGACCGGCTGCTCGGTTCGGATGCGTTCGCTCAGCTGCGAGTAGATGCTGTCGTTGGTCATCACGTCACCAGTCGAGTGCTTCGATGTACAGGCGAATGGTTCCCCCGCACGTCAGCCCGACGGCGAACGCGTCATCGTCGCTGTAGCCGAAGGTGACGATGCTGGCGGGCGCCTCGCCGCGCAGTATCGCCAATGCCTCCGAGACCACGGCGCCTTCGACGCAGCCACCGCTGACGCTGCCTGCGACTTCGCCCGCATCGTTGACGGCCATGGCCGCGCCCGGAAGGCGTGGGCCGGAGCCTTCGATGTCGACGACGCGCGCAATCGCCACCCGTGCGCCGGCGGTACGCCAGCGGTCGATGTCGTCCAGTAGTTCTCTCATCGTGTTCCCGTCTGAGCTGTCGGCGATCGACGGCGCGGCGGGGCAGACGCGATCACCGTTGCCAACTCTTGCATTGCTGCCATGCTGTGGCCTTCCACGAACGCATCAACGTACGGAAGGGCCGCTGCCATTCCCCGGGCGAGAGGTGCGTAACCGGGTGTGACCTTCAGCGGGTTGACCCACACGGTCTGGTAGGTGACACGCTGCAGCCGCTCCATCTGGTTTGCCAGCTCCTGCGGGTCGCCACGGTCCCAGCCATCGCTGAGGATCACCACGATGGCGCCGCGAGCCATCCCACGCACTCCCCACTGATCGTTGAACACCTTCAGGCACTCACCGAGACGGGTGCCGCCGCTCCAGTCGTGCACGCGAGCGCTCGCCGCCGCCAACGCACTGTCGGGGTCGCGGCTGTGGAGTTCCTTGGTCATGCGTGTCAGTCGGGTGCCGATGGCGAACGCCTCTACTCGCTGGCGTCCCGAGACCGCGGCGTGCACGAAGCGCAGCATGGCGCGGGCATAGGGCTCCATCGAGCCGGAGATGTCGAGCAGCACGACGAGACGGCGCAGGCGCTCACCCGGCTCGCGCCACTTGCGGCTGATGGGTTCGCCGCCGGCCCGCAGTGAGGCGCGCACGGTGGCGGGCAGGTCCGGTCGGCGACCATGACGTGAGCTGCTGTAGCGGAACGAATGGCGCGGTGGGCCGATGAAACGCAGCTGGGACATCAGCTCCTGCGACAGCCGTAGCTCCTCATTGGTGTACGCGGCAAAGTCCTTGTTGCGCAGCACCTCGGCAGCACTGAACCGCAGCACCAGGGTGGGGTCGTCGTTGGGTTCCGTGCCCGAATCGCCGCCATCGTCGTCGCTGTCGTCGTCGATGGCCAGCGTGATGCTGATCGGTTCGGGGGTGTCCTGATGCGCCGCAGTGCTCGCCGCAGACAACCAGAAGACGGCGAACGAACGCTCGTAGAGGTCGAAGTCCTCCGGGCGACGCACCAGGGTGGCCATTCCCGCCCAGTACACGCTGTCGCGGTTGTCGATGCCGACCTGGCCGAGTGCATCGACGAAGGCGAGCACGCTGTCGGTGGGAACCCGCACCCCTGCGCCGCGCAGGACCCGACTGAAGGTGACAGCCATCCGCTCGGCAGACGTGGTCACCTCGCTCACGGCGCTTGGAAGCCGCGCTCGAAGGCTTGCTTGACGAGGTTGCCGATGCCGTGCTGGCGCGTGCGGTCCTGGTCCTCGCGGTATTTGAGCACGGCGCCCAGCGTGGCCCCCACGACTTCCTCGTCCAGCTCGGTGCGGCCCAACGCCGAGAGGGCCTGCGCCCAGTCGATGGTCTCGGCGACACCCGGTGGCTTGTACAGGTTGAGCGTGCGCAGCGCCTCGACGGCGCCGGCGACCTGGCGAGCGAGCCGATCGAGTGCCTGCGGGACGCGCATGCGCACGATGCGTACCTCGCGCTCGAAGTCGGGGTGCTCCACCCAGTGGTACAGGCAGCGGCGCTTGAGCGCATCGTGGACGTCGCGTGTGCGGTTGGAGGTGAGGATCACCAACGGCGGACGCACGGCGCTGAAACGGCCGATCTCGGGCACGGTGATCTGGTACTCGGAGAGCACCTCCAGCAGGTACGCCTCGAACTCGTCATCGGCGCGGTCGATCTCGTCGATGAGCAAGATGGGAGGGGTGTCGCCGACGTGGTCGATGGCTTGCAGCAGCGCCCGCTTGAGCAGGAAGCGTTCGTTGTACAACTGCTGCTCGAGTGCGTTGGTGGTGAGCCCCAGCGACTCGCCGGTGGCTTCGGCGGCTCGCAGGTGCAGCAGCTGACGGCTGTAGTCCCAGTCGTACACGGCTTGCGTGACGTCGATGCCTTCGTAGCACTGCAGGCGGATCAGCTCGCCGCCGGTCCACCGGCTGAGCACCTTGGCCACCTCGGTCTTGCCGACGCCGGCCTCACCCTCGAGGAGCAGTGGCCGCCGCAGCGTCATTGCGAGGAAGACGGAGGTGGCCAGACCATCGTCGGGGATGTAGCCGTGCAAGCTGAGCGCGTGCGCGACGTCGGCAGGGGTGTTGGGCTGCGTTGCCATTGATGTGCAGGCTAGAGCCGGATGGCAGGCTGGTGTTCGATGGAACCACTGCGTACCGTTCGAATCCATGCGCCCGCCGCTCGCGAGGTGACTGTGTCGGGCACGATTGCCATCCGTCACGACGATGGGGCATGGGTGGCGGAGTTCGCTGCGGCAGTCGGTGATCACTACTGGATCAACGTCGATGGTGGTCCGCCGCTGCTCGATCCTTCGTGCCTGGACATGGAGATGACGCCTGGCGGCCCGCGCAGTGTCGTGCGCGACCCGTGGCCTCCTCGATCGCAGGGTGCGCCACTGACCAACGACCCCGTGGTGTACGAACTGCACGTGCGTGGGTTCGGTCGCACGTTCCTCGGGTGTATTGATCGTCTCGATCATGTCGCCGGGCTGGGCGTGAACGTGATCGAGCTGATGCCGGTGCACCCGTTCGACACGGCTGACAACTACTGGGGATACATGCCGTTGGTGTGGGGCGCAGTGCACCGCCCGTACGCACACAACCCCGCACGGGCGGCCGAGGAACTGGCGGAACTGGTGGCCGCCGCGCACGACCGAGGCATGCACGTGTGGCTGGACGTGGTGTTCAACCACACGGGCGAAGGCGATGCCGCGATGCCCACGTTCAGTTTCCGCGGACTGGACGACGCACACGCCTACCGGCACCAGACCAACGGTGAGTACACCAACGACAGCGGGTGCGGCAACGACATCGACCCGGCGGACCCCAACGTGCGTGCGCTGGTGCTGTCGGCACTGGACCGATTTGCGGACCTGGGTATCGACGGTTTCCGCTTCGACCTCGCCTCGCTCCTCACGCGCGACGGTGGCGAGTTGGTGGCGCTGATCAGTACGTGGGCCGCAGCACGTGGCGTGGCGCTGATCGCAGAGCCCTGGGACATGGCCTCGTACCAGGTCGGCTCGCCGGTGTGGCCCGACGACTGGTTGCAGTGGAACGACCGTTTCCGCGACGACGTACGTGGGTTCCTGCGCGGCGAACCGGGCCTGGTCGGCGCAGTTCGACAACGGGTGCAGGGCAGTCCCGGCCTGTTCGCTCAGTCCGATGCGGCGCGCAGCGTGAACTTCCTCACGGCCCACGATGGGCTGACCATGAACGACCTGACGCTGGTCACCAGTGATCACCACCACTCGTGGGACACCGGTCCGGACCTGCGGGTGCAGCAGTTGAAGAACTACTTCACGATGTTGTTGCTCGCCGCCGGCACGCCGATGTGGGTGATGGGCGACGAGTTCGCCCGCACGCAGCACGGCGACCCGAACCCGTACAACGTGGATAGCGAGCTGACCTGGGTCGACTGGTCGCTGGCCGACGCACAGCCCGAGCTGACCAAGTTCGTCGGGGCGCTGGTCGCCCTGCGTAGAGCCCATCCGCCGCAGGATTTCGAGTTCTTCGGCGTCGGAGTGCAGGTGGACGAACGCCCCGAATCGCGCTCCATCGCCTGGTGCGCCAACGGCCTCTATGTCATGGTCAACGCCTGGTGGGAGCCGCTGGTGTTCGAGGTGCAGGTACCGGGTGAATGGCAATCGGCATTGTCGACCGCAGGTAGCGCCGAGCAGGTCGGGGCGACCGTGACGGTGCCCGCCCGATCCATCACCGTCCTGCGCCAGCGCTGACGCGTCAGCCGATGACGAGGGCGCGTACGCGCGGCAGGAAGTAGTCGAGGTCGGGGGTGGGGTCACCCTCGCGTTTGCCCGCATCATCGAAACGACGCAGTGCCACGGCCGCCTCCGCATGGGGGCCGGCGGCGAACACGGCCACCTCGTCGGCGCCCATCGGCCCGCCCTGCAGACTCAGTGTGTGTACCGATGCCGGCGACAGCGCGGCGAAGTACGTCGGCTCCACCGCGCACAGGTAGCGCTTTGCTGCCACATGTAGACGTACCGGTTCGGTGACCTCGGGGCCGAAGCCTGCGCTCAACCACCGCGCGCCGGCCTCTTCGTGCACGAAGTCGACCTGCTCCAACGCTCCTGGGTCGCCGCGCTGGGCATCGGCCACGTCGTTCACCAGGTGGCCGACGTCGTGCAGCAGTGCAGCAACGACCACCTCATCGGATGCACCGGACTGCTCGGCGCTGTACGCGGCCTGCAGCATGTGATCGCGCATCGAGACCCGTTCACCAAGGTACGCCTCGCCGCCGCGCCGATCGAAGATGGCAGCGATCTCATCGATGATGGTCATTGTGCTTCCAGCGACGGGTCGAGCGCTGCTTCCAGCACCCGGATGGTGCTGTGCAGCCCATCGATGTCGGCGTAGCAGCCCTGCAGGTGACGCGTGCCGCCCGACGAGTCGTAGGCGGTGCGGCCGTGCAGCACCCGACGGTTGTCGACGATGAACAGGTCGCCTGGCTGCAGCTGCACCTGGATGTGGAACGACGGGTCGGCGACCAGGCGGGCGAACAGTGTGTAGCCGCGATACCAGGTGGCGAGCGCTTCAGCCTCGAGGTCGCTCGACGCTGCCGGTAACTGCTGCAGCGAGCGGTGATTCGATCGAACGGCGCGTACCGCACCGGCAGGGTCGAGCTCGATGAGGGGCGTGGTGGTCTGCAGCGACGCGCCGTCGCCCTGATAGGCGAACGTGACGGGGCGTGACGTCAGCTGCGCGAAACCCTCCGGGTCGAGACGACGTACCTGTTCGGCAATCTTCCACCCGTCGACCAGCACGTTGAGGCCGCCCGAGGCACTGGTGTGGTGGCAGTGCAGCAGCTGCATGGTGGGCACAGGGTCGCGGTACGGGTTGTCGGTGTGCGGCGCAAGGCCCAGCGAGGTGTTGGCCAGGTTGGTGGGGTCGACCTGTGTGCGAACGTCGAACCAGCGCCCGTAGTTGGTCTGACGGACGAACCCGAACAGCTCTGCGACTCGTGCCACCTCGCCGTCGTCGATCGGCACGCCGGTCATCACGCCGCATCCCATCTGCGCCACTCCACGCAACCAGCGCAGCAACTCACGCTGGCTGTCGCCGTCATCGCCCACGAGGTCGCCGTGGTCGGCTTTCACCAGCAGGTCAGCGTCCTCCGCGGTCCACCGCCGTGCGACGGGTAGATCGGCGGGTAGGTCGCCAAGCGCGGCGATGGAGTAGGAGCTGCGATGTCCCTCTGGCTGCCACACCAGCTGCAGCACGTCGCCGTCGACGTGGACGACCTCGGCGCGCAGGGCGACCGGCAACGTGGAGGGGTCGAGCACGCGTTGGCCGCTCGGGTGTTGGCACTGGGCGCAGGCGCATCGATCCCGCAGCGCCAGCAGTGGCAGCACGACCTGGGTGCCATCCGCCCGAGTCGCCCTCAGACCCAACACGTCATCCACGGTGATCACGCCGCCAACCGTAGTGCCACGCATCAGGGTTCAGCTGTCGAAGCCGAGACCGAATCGATCGAGGCCCTTGAGCCACAGGTTGCGCTTGCCTGTCTTGTCTTCGCGGTCCATCGAGTAGCGGGTTGCCTGGATGCCGATGAAGCGAAACGGCTCGGGCGGGAAGGGCAGCGGCTTGCTCTTCACGAACTCGGTCTCGGTGGCCTTGCTGCGCTTGCCGTCGATCATGTCCAGCATGACCTCGGCACCGAAGCGGGTGGACGCCACGCCAAGCCCCGTGTAGCCCACCGAGTACGCAACCCGACTCTGCATGGCAGTGCCCCAGAACACGCAGAACCGGCTGCAGGTATCGATGACGCCACCCCATGCATGCGTGAACTTGAGGCCTTCCAGCTGCGGGAAGGTGTCGAAGAAATGCTTGCTCAGCTTGGCCCAGGTCTCGGGCCGACTCTCCAGCTCAGTGTTGACTTTGCCACGCCAGTAGTAGATGACGTCGTAGCCGCCCCACAGGATGCGGTTGTCCTCGGTGAGCCGGTAGTAGTGGAACTGATTGCTGATGTCGCTGAGACCTTGTCGGCCCTGCCACCCGATGTCGGCCAACTGCTGCTTGGAGAGCGGCTCGGTGACCATGCAGTAGTCGTACACGGGGGCGATGTAGTGGCTGACGCGCTTGAGGAGCGGCTTGGACGCGTTGGTTGCCAGCGCGACCTTGCCCGCCCGGATACGACCCAACGGAGTGGTCACCAGCACACCCACGCCGTCCTTCTCGATGGAGGTGGCCTTGGTGTCTTCGTAGATGCGCACGCCCAGCGACATCGCCGCACTCTTCAAACCCCATGCCAATCGGGCAGGGTCGACGATTGCTGCGCGATCCTTGCGCCACAGACCCCCCGTGTACGTCGGCGAGTTGACCTGGGCACGCATCGCGGCCTGGTCGAGCCACTCGACCTTCTGGCCCAGCGAACGCAGGTGCATGTAGTCGTCGCGGAGCTCGTCGAGATAGCTGGGTGCGTGGAACTCGGTGGCGATGTCGATGACGCCGGTGCGCTCGTAATCGCAGTCGATGTTGTAGCGCGTGATGGCCGACTCGATGTCGTTGAGGTTCTTCAACCCCAGCTCCTCCAGCAGCGGCAGTTCGTCGGGAAAACGCTCCTGCCCGTTGGCCACGCCGTGGGTGAGGCTGCTCTCCATGAAGCCACCGTTGCGGCCGCTGGCGGCAGAGCCAACCTCGTGCGCATCGATCAAGATGACGTCGCGGCTGGGGTCGCGCTCCTTGGCGATGATGGCCGTCCACAGCCCGTTGTAGCCGCCGCCCACCACGCACAGGTCGCAAATCTCGCTGCGGACCAACGTCGGATTGCTGTCGGGCTCGTCGGCGTCCTCGTACCAGTACGGGTACGGATCGGCATCCGCGATCGCGTCCAGGTGGTGGCTGTCGAAATTGGAAGAGTCGTCGTTGTGGTGGAACGACATGAGTGCACCGGCTATCGGGGAGGTGTATGAACTGGCTGCAGGCTAGTCAATCGCGGCTGGAAGAACAGCGAGCTCGTAGTCGTGGAAGCGCAGGTCGAAGGTGGCGATGGTGCCCACGCGATGGCGCTGCGCCATGACCAGAGTGATCGCGAACTCGGGGTCATCGGCGACCAGCGAACGCGAGGCGACCCGGCGATGTTGTCGGCCGACCCACAGCCGATCCACCGGGGCGAACACGTGCGTGCGATCGAGCCCAACCAGTTCGCCCAGGTGTGTGTGGACCGCGACCAGCAGAATTTTCTCGGCCTCGTACTGCGTGACCAGATCGAGGTATTCAGCGGCCGCTGCCTCGTGGTTGACGTCAGCGGTGTCGGCGACAGCATGCAGGAACGACCGTTCGAGCAGCACCTTCGGCGGGTCCATCATGTCAGTGCCTGGCGGGCTGCAGTGCTGCGTCGCACTCGTGTGCGCCGCTCCATTCGATTCCAGAACCAGAAGCAGCCGCCGGTGATGAGCCAGCCGACCAGGCCGTCGATCACCCAGTGTTCGCCGAGGTACACCAGTGAGGTGAGCATCATCACGGGGAACAGCAAGGCGAGCACCTTGAGCCACCTCGGGCGGATCCAGGGCAGGAAGAATGCAGGAACGATGAGCGCGAACGACGAGTGCAGCGAGGGCATCGCCGCGTAGGCGTTGCCGTTGCTGAGCTGGATCTTGTAGTCGTTGGCGAAGCCATTGAAGCCGAGATGGCGAAACCCGCGGCCGGCGTCGCGGTGCAGTTCACCGAAGAGCTGGTATGGAAATTTGTGGCTGGTGGCCATCCACGGGGGAACCGTCGGAAGCAGCACGAACAGCAGACAGGCAATGGCGAGCAGCGTGGAGAACCGCTTCATGAACCTCAGCCATTGCCGGTGGCTGATTGCCCACAGCACGGCCATCGCAATGATCGGCGCCACGAAGTGCGTCATGTAGGTGCTGGAGGCAACGACGTCGTACCAGCGGATCGTCCTGGACCAGAAATGGCTCTGGAGGACAGCGTTGGGGTCGTGGCCGAAGAACAACGCACGGTCGATGTTGCGCATCGACTCCACCTGCAACTGCTTGGGGATCTGGAACAGCCCGAAGACGGTGACGCCCTCGTCAGCCGCGCCGCGAGTGCGTTCGTACGCCAGCCACATGACGCAGTAGAACGCGCAGTCGAGCAGCAGGATGCCCCACGTCCGCCAGGTCTTGCCGATGAAGGCGCACAGCAGGAACAACGCCACGCTGATGGCCACCGAGATGCGGTCGATGGGGAGGCCGCGAACCCGCAACCACCACAGGTAGAGGAACAGGAACTCGAACATGAGCGCCAACCGGATGACGCGGAACTGATCCTCGGGTACGACCCTACGCAGCTGAATGCGGGGGAATGGACGCGTCGAAGGTTCCACGAATGTGGGCACCTCGGCAGTCGTCGACACGGTCGCCAACGCTACCGACCGTGAACCTCGTGTTCACGGCAGAGCTACTTGCTGGATTCCTCCAGCGCTCGGCGGACGAGCACCTTGGCCAGGTGGGTGCGGTACTCGACGCTGGCGTTGAGGTCGGCCTGCGGTTCGGCGTCAGCGACCGCCAACTGCGCGGCATCTGCCACCGAGGCACCGCCGGCCAGGGCCGACGACACGGCGCCCGCCAGGATCGGGGTGCTGCCCATGTTGACCAGCGCGACACCCGACGAGCCGTTGCTGCGCCACGCGGCGACACCGACGATGGCCCAGTCCTGCGCACGACGGTTGAACTTCTGAAAGCTCCAGCCGGCGCCGCCCATCTTGGGGACGCGGATCTCGGTGAGCATCTCGTCGGGTTCGAGCGCCGACTCCAAGAAACCCTGGTAGAAGTCGGCGGCCGCGATCTCGCGTGTGCCATTCGGGCCCTGCGCCACGTAGGTGGCGCCGAGTGCAAGTGTGGTGGCCGGCAGATCACTGGCAGGGTCGGCGTGCGCGATGGTGCCGCCCAGGGTGCCGCGGTGGCGCACCTGCGGGTCGCCCACGAAGCTGGCTGCGTATGCCAGCAATGGCACGTGTTCCTTGAGCACCGAACTGGTCTCGACATCCATGTGGCGGGTGAGCGCACCGATGGCGATGTGGTCGCCCGCGTCGCGGATGTAGCTGAGATCGCTGATGCGGCCGATGTCGACGAGAACGCTGGGCGACGCCAGGCGCAACTTCATCAACGGCAGCAGGCTGTGCCCGCCGGCGAGGAACTTTGCGTCCTCGCCGTGCTGACCGATGAGGCTGATGGCCTCGGCTGCCGAACCGGCACGGACGTAGTCGAATGCTGCGGGAATCACTTGCTGTCTCCATTCGAAGGGGTCTTCGGGGTTGCGGCTTGGATGGTCGCCCACACAGTCTGTGGGCTGGCGGGCATCCGCACATCATCGACGCCCAAACCACTGAGAGCATCGACGATGGCATTGATCACTGCGGGTGCGGCGCCGATGGTTCCGGCTTCGCCGATCCCCTTGACGCCCAACTGATTGGTTGGTGACGGAGTGATGGTGTGGCCGAGCGTGAGGCTGGGGACGTCGCTGGCGGCCGGCACCAGGTACTCGGCGAGTGAGGCGTTGCGCAGGTTGCCGTCGGTGTCGTACACGGCCTCCTCGAAGAGGGCCTGCGCGAGACCCTGGATGACGCCGCCGTGCACCTGGCCCTCGACGATCATCGGGTTCACCTGGTTGCCACAGTCATCGACTGCAACGTATTGCAACACCTTCACATGGCCGGTCTCGATGTCGACTTCGACGGTGCAGATGTGCGTACCGAACGGCCACGAGAAGTTGGGCGGGTCGTACGTGACCTGTGCTTCCAGGTTGGGCTCGAGCCCGTCGGGCAGGTCGTGCGCCGTGAATGCCGCAAACGCGATCGCCGCCAATGGCATGGCCTTGTCGGGTGAACCCTTCACCGTGAACGTGCCGCCAGCGAACTCGAGGTCGTCCTCGTTGGCCTCCAACTGGTGCGCGGCGATCTTCTTCGCCTTGTCGATGACCTTGTCGCACGCCATTGCAATGGCCACCCCGCCGACCGGCAGCGAACGCGAGCCGTAGGTGTCCAGGCCCAGCGGTGCGATGGCGGTGTCGCTGTGCAACACGTCGATGTCCTCCGGGGCGACACCCAACTTGTCGGCGACGATCATGCTCCACGACGTCTCGTGACCCTGCCCGTGTGGGGAGGTGCCCGTCACCACCTGGACCTTGTTGGTGGGCAGTACTCGCACCGTGGCGGCCTCCCAGCCACCGGCCGAATAGTTCAGTGAGGCCAACACGCGCGACGGTGCAAGCCCGCACATCTCGAAGTAGCTGGCCTGACCGATGCCCAGCCGCGTGGTTGCGCCCGGAACGTTCTGTGTGGCCTGACGGGCGCGCACACCGTCGTAGTCGGCCAGCCCGGCAGCCATCTGCGAGGCGGCGAGATGATCGCCGCTGTCGTAGGTGAGGCCGGTCATCGCCGTGTATGGGAACTGCTCCTTGCGGATGAAGTTGCGGCGGCGCAGCTCCATCGGGTCGACGCCCATCTTGTGCGCCAGTGAATCGACCGCACGCTCGATGGCATACGTCGCCTCGGGGCGACCCGCGCCGCGATACGCGTCGGTGGGCGTCAGCGTGGTGAACACGCTCGTGCAGCTGAAGTCGTACATCGGGATGTCGTAGACGCCGGCGTACAGGAACGCGCCGAGGATGGGAATGCCAGGGGTGACCAGCTGCAGGTAGGCACCCATGTCGCCAAGGATGCGCACGCGAACGGCGACGATCTTGCCGTCGGCATCGGCGGCCAGCTCCATGTCTTGGATCTGACCGCGACCGTGAATTGTGGCGACAGCATTCTCACCGCGCTCTTCGTTCCAGCGTACGGGCAACTTGTGCTTGCGGGCAAGTGCCAGGCAGAGCAGTTCCTCTGCGTACACATCGAGCTTGCTGCCGAAGCCGCCGCCAACCGCTGGGGTGATGACGCGTAGCTGTTGCTCGGGAATACCCAGTGTGATGGCGCTCATCACCTTGAGAATGTGGGGCACCTGGGTGCTGGAGTACAGCGTGATGTCGCCACCGAACGGTTGCGGTACAGCGGCAACTGCCCGTGGCTCCATCGCCATCGGTAGCAGCCGCTGCTGGATGTAACGATCCTTCACCGTGTACGCGGCGGTGGCGAACGCTTCGTCGATGGCCCCCTCGTGGCCCTCGATCTTGAGATCCCACTGGTAGCTCTTGTTGGTGCCCAGCTCGTCGTGGATGACCACGCGGTCGCTGAGCGAGTCTTCGAGGTCGACCACGGCAGGCAGCGGCTCGTATCGCACGTCGATGAGTTCGATCGCGTCGCGGGCGGCGGTTTCGCTGGTGGCCAGGACAACTGCAACTGCGTCGCCGACGTAGGCGGCCTTGCCCACCGCCACTGGATAGTGCGCGGGGTTCTTCATGTCGGCGGTGACCGGCCACGCACACGGCATCGGTGCGGCCCACAGGCCGGTGAGATCGGCTCCGGTGTACGCAGCCACGACACCCGGTGCGGCGAGGGCCGCCGACAGATCGACGCTGAGGATGCGCGCGTGCGCGTACGGGCTGCGCGCCAGCGCGAGGTGCAGCGCGCCGGGCAGGTGCAAGTCGTTGGTGTACTTCGCTTCACCGGTCAGCAGTGCCGGATCTTCACGACGCAGCATCCGGCTCCCCAGCACGGTTGCAGGTCGATCGTCAGTGACGGTCATTTCGGTACCCCCAGTACCTCGCTATGGATGTGTGAACTACTCGCCTGCGGCGCAGGCCAACACGGACTTCACGATGTTGTGGTAACCGGTGCAACGGCACAGGTTGCCTTCCAGCCCGATGCGCACTTCCTCCTCGGAGGGGTGCGGGTTCTCCTTGAGCAGGCTGGTCGCGGCCATCACCATTCCCGGTGTGCAGTAGCCGCACTGCAGACCATGGTTCTCCATGAACGCTTGCTGCATCGGGTGCAGCACTCCGTCGGTGGCCATGCCCTCGATGGTGGTGATGTGTGCGCCGTCGGCCTGTACGGCCAGCACGGTGCAGCTCTTCACTGCTTCACCGTCGAGGTGGATACTGCACGCGCCACACGACGAGGTGTCGCAACCGATGTTGGTACCGGTGAGCGCGAGCGCCTCGCGGATGTAGTGGACCAGCAAGGTGCGTGGCTCGACATCATTCTCGTGAACCGTTCCGTTGACCGTGACTGAAATCTTCACCGGTGATCCCCTCTGGTTGCCCCCAATGGCTGCCCCATCATGCCCCAAATCCCAGGGTCTCCGCTACCGGGCGTCATGGAATTCACCCTCGTCGTGCCAGAGTGGGCCGGTGATCATCGTTCAGGAGTTGGCTGGGGTGGTGGGCCTGGTGCTCGTCGTGGGGACCCTCGCATCGGCGCTGAAGACCATCGTGGTCCCGCGCGGATATGCGAGTTGGTTGACGCGCATCCATTTCACCGCATGGCGGCAGGTGTTCGGCTGGTTCTCCGGCCCGAGGCAGCCGTACGCCACCCGCGATCGGGTCCTGGCTCACTACGCCCCTGTCGCGCTGGTCACCTTGCCTGCCGCGTGGGTCGCCCTGGTCTGCATCGGTTTCACCGGCGTCTTCTGGGCCGCCGGCATCCATCCCCTCGCGGAAGCGTTCGCGACCAGCGGCTCGTCATTGTTCACGCTCGGTTTCGATCGCCCGGCAGGGACGGGACAGGTGATCCTCTCGTTCGTCGAGGCAGGTATCGGTCTCGGACTCGTCAGTTTGATGATCTCGTACTTGCCCACGATCTACGGCGCATTCAGCCGCCGTGAGGCCCTCGTCGGGCTACTGGAGGTGCGTGCTGGCTTGCCCCCGTCCCCAGCCGTGCTCCTCACCCGGTACGCGCGGATCAACCTGCTGGACCGCATGGACGACGACCTTTTCGTGCGGTGGGAGGAGTGGTTCATGGATGTGGAGGAGAGCCACACCAGCCAGCCGTCGCTGGTGTTCTTCCGCTCGCCGCACCCGGACCGGAGCTGGGTGACGGCCGCCGGCTGCGTACTCGACACCGCCGCCCTCAGGGCCTCCACCATCGACGTCGCGCGTACGGCACAGACAGATCTGGTGTTGCGCAGCGGGTTCTTCGCGCTGCGCCGCATCGCCGACTATTTCGGTATCGCGTACGACCCCGACCCGCAGCCCGATGCTGCGATCTCGATCACCCGACCTGAGTTCGACCAGCTGGTGGAAGAACTACGTGTCGAGGGCATCCCGCTGAAATCCGACATGGACCAGGCGTGGCGTGACTACAGCGGTTGGCGGGTCAACTACGACACGGTGCTCATCGAGCTCTGTGGGCTGGTGATGGCTCCGCCCGCGAGATGGAGCAGCGACCGACCGCAGGTGGACAACCGGTTCCCGAAGGTGTTCCACGCGCCGCGCCGACGGGTCAACCCCTGAGGCCGGTCACCGGTAACGTCGTGCACACCCAGACCGCTGCCAGCGCGCACGCCAGACCGAGCGCTGCGGGTGTCACGTAACCCACCCACTTCTGCGACGGCGTCCAGGTGGGTGCCAGCATGAACCAACCACAGAACGCGCCGACGAGCACGCCGCCCAGGTGGCCGCCGATGGAGATACCGCTGATGGTGAACGTGAAGACCAGGTTCAACAGCAGTGTGGTGCCGATGCCGGTGCTGAACACGTTGATGCCCCGCCGATGCAGCCCTACCGCTGCTGCGCCCATCAGGCCGAACACCGCACCCGACGCGCCGCCGGTGACGGTCACGCGCGTACCATCCATCAACACCACGCCGAGCGAACCGCCGAGCAGACAGGCGAAGTAGAGCAGGGTGAACTTCACCGGACCCAGCGCTCGTTCGATGAGCCGACCCAACTGGAACAGCAGCAACATGTTGAAGCCGATGTGGATCAGGCCGAAGTGGATGAAGCCGTTGGTGACGAGGCGATACCACTCGTGGGTGGCGTGCAGGATGCTGCGGTTGACGGCGAGATCGACGTGCAACTGGGTGATGTTGCCGCCCATCGCGCCGGTGTCGCTGGCCACCATCCAGAGGAACACCACGACGTTGATACCGATCAGCGCGGAGGTGGCCGGCGTGAGAACCCGCGAGTTGGCCAGCTGGACCCGTGTCTTCACATCGGGCCGTGCTGCCTTCGCGCAGTCCAAGCAGTGCGAGCCGACGTCGGCCTGCACCAGACAGTCACTGCACGCCGGCTTGCCACAGCGGGTGCAGCTGCGACCTGCCTCGCGGTCGGGGTGGCGATAGCAGCGGGACACGGTGGGCGGTACGGGTAGTGACACGCACCGCAGGCTACCGACGCCCCCTACAGGACTGCGTTCAGGCCCACGGCGACCACGACCAGCAGCACGATCAGCCCGTTGTAGACGGTGTGCGCGGCCGTGGATTCGAGTGTTGCGCCGGTGGGGTCATGGTGGCGTCGGTACTCGCGGAGGTACACCCACATGAAGTAGGCGCCGCCCAGTGACAGCGCGAGCGCGGCCCCCAGCGGGATACCGATGAGGGCGTGGATCATGCCGAACTGGAGCACCTTCAACACACGCCGCGGACGCGACCAACCTTGCGAGCCGGCGCGAAACATGCGTTCCTCGGCGTATGCGAACAGCGGCAGTGCCGGCAGCAGCAGACACATGAACGTGAGCGGGATGATCCACTCCCAGACAGTGCCGACGGTGGCGTCCGACTCCCCGAACACAGGATTGCCGGTGCCGCCCAGCATCGACCACCATCCCCACGACAGCCCGGGAATCTGCATCAGTGCGGTCGCAGCGGCAACGACGACGATGAGTACGAGCGGCACCGGCCACACATGTCGCCAGCCGATGCGATGCCAGACCTGAGAGACGATCGAACGGCCGTGCGCCGAGCGTGAGTGCCGCAGGCCGGTGACGAGTCGAAAACCCATGAAACCCAGTACCGCGAACGTCAGCACGTTCGTCAGTTGGTCGTTCACGTTGGTTGGTCGGTCACGTCAGCGGGGAGTGCGGGCGCCGAAGACGTCGGCCGCAGTCGGCTCGCCCAACAGGTGGCCCTGCACCAGGTCGCAGCCCAGGACGCGCAGACGGCGCAACTGGTCGGCGGAGGTGACCCATTCGGCAACGACCTGCATGTCGAGAGCGTGCGCCAACTGGATGATGGCCCGCACGATGGGGTCGTCGTCGCCGCTGGTGCCGAGCATGCGAGCGACGGTGCCGTCGAGCTTGAGCACGTCGGCCTCGCACGAGCGAAGTGCGGTGAGCGAGGAGACGCCGGTGCCGAAGTTGTCGAGCGCCACCTGCACACCAAAGCGGCGCAGCGCCTGCATCGCGCGCAGGTTGCCTGGCTGGCGATCGTTGAGCGTGTTCTCGTCGAAGTCGAGCGTCAACTGATGCGGGTTGAGCTCCATCTGGCGCACAGTGGCGAGCACGCGTTCTACGAAGGTTCCCTCCGCCAACTGGCGGGCAGCGATGTTGACGTGCACGCTGAAGCCACGGTCGACCAGGCCCGCGTCGAGCCATGCCCGAGTGTCGAGGCACGCCTGACGAATGACCCATTCGCCGATGGGAACGATGACGCCTGACTCTTCTGCGAGGTGCAAGAACTGTGCGGGCAACAACGTGCCCTGCTCGGGATGGTCCCAGCGCAGCAGCGCCTCGGCGCCGGCGACGCGGCCGCTGTGGGTGGAGATGATGGGTTGGTAGGCCAGGCGTAGCTGGCCACCCGCGAGCGCCCGTTCGAGCTGGTTGGACAGCACCTTGTGTTGTCGCGACTCGGCGCGCATGACCTCGGTGTACAGCTCGCAGCGCGACCTGCCGCGCCGTTTGGCCTGGTACATCGCAATGTCGGCGTTGCGCAACAGCTCGATCGCTGCCTCTTGACCGCTGATGCCTTCGACGTGGGCGGGCAGGCCGACAGCGACACCGACGCTGACCGACAGGTCGACCTCCACACCGTGCACCATGATGCGGCCGCTGAGCGAGCCGCGGATGCGTTCGGCGAGATCGAGCGCACTGTGCTCGTCGATGCCGCCGTCGCACAGCACCACGAATTCGTCACCGCCGATGCGGGCGACCACGTCGGATGGCCGAGTGGCATGCGCAACGCGATGAGCGACTTGCGCCAGCAGCGCGTCGCCGATCTCGTGGCCGACGGTGTCGTTGACGTCCTTCAGCCGGTCGACGTCGAGGAACAGGATGGCGACATTCTGGCGTGTACCGCGAATGCTCTCGAGGGCATCGGCGGCGGTGCGCAACAGCAGCAGCCGGTTGGGGAGGCCGGTGAGTGGGTCGTGGTTCGCCTGGCGGGTGAGCTCGCTCTGCAGATGCTTGGTGGCGGTGATGTCGCGAACGACGCCGCCCCAGTAATCGATGACGCCGTCGGCTGAACGATTGAGCAGCAGGTCGATGTCGAGCGTGCGATCCAGTCCGTCCGGGCCACGGAAGCCAACTTCGCCCGACCACTTGGTGCTCTGGCTGCTGGCCATGGCCTCGCGCGGCACCTGGTCGCGGATGGCCTGCAGCAGGCCGCGCGCGGCGGGGTCGCGAATGAGGTCGAGTTCGTGCTCGACGCCGAACAACCTGCGGGCGGCCTCGTTGGTGTACACGGGCGAGCCGTTGCGATCGAGAATGAGGACCGCATCATCGGTAGCGCCGACGACGCCGGACAGCCGGTCGAGCAGCTCGTGTTGGCCCACGCTCTCGGTGTGGTCGATGGCAATGCCGGCATAACCGGTGACCATTCCCAGCGGGTCGCGCTCGGCCTGGGCTTCGATGCGCACCCAGGTCATACGGCTTTCGCCGTGCCACACCCGGAACTCCAACTTCACGTCGACATCGGCCTCGACGCTTCGCCGCCAGGTCAGTTCGGCCGATGCCCTGTCGCCGGGATGGGCATTCGCCCAGGGTGGGGCGCCGACCGGCGATGCTGCCGAGACCTGCACGAGCGCGCCAAAAGCTGCGTTGGCCGCGTTGACGCGACCATCACGATCGGCCTGGAACAGGCCAATCGGCAACGAAGGGAGCAACTCGGTGATGTCCGCCATCCTTACTGGGTCGAAGTGATATGTCAGTTATCGGTGAGTGCTAGATGCGACTAAAGGTGCCAGCCACGTCGGCGACGGCAGTTTCGGCCGCTTCCACTGCCGCGACCAAATCCGCCGCTGAGCTGCCATCCTCCAGCTCAGTTGCCGCCCCAAGATAGTGCACCGCGACGACGTAGTCGTGCGAAGTGCCCGCGGGCGGGCACGGACCGGTGTAGCCGACGTCGCCGGCACCGTTCAGCGCTTCGTAGGCCCCAACCGGAACGGTGTCTTCATCGAGGGCAATCGTGGACGGCGAGAGCCCTGCGATCACCCAGTGCGCGTACAGCGGGGCATCGAGATCAACCATCGTGATGGCGATCTCCACGGTTCCTATCGGCGCTGCGCTCCACGACAGGGCGGGTGCAACATTCAGCCCGTCGCAGGTGTAGCGAGCGTCGATCTCCTCGCCGTTGCGCCACGGGGCACTGGCCACCAGTGCGCCGGCCGGCGGGGCGATGGTGGTGGGGGAGGTGGTGGGCTCAGCGGGGATCTCGGTGACGACGGGGGCCGGTGTGGACACCGAGGCATTTTGATCGGCGCGGGCAGGGCGCAGCACCCGTCCGTCGGACTTGCAGCCACCGATGGCCATCAGCAGCAGGCAGGAGGTGGTCATCAGCACTACTCGTCGCACTCGGGCAGCTTACGTTGAGGTGGGCACCATCGGGGGTGCAGGGATATCGTGCCGACGTGGATTCTCAGCAGCTCTGCGTGCTCACCGTGCATGCCCATCCCGACGACGAAGCCTCGAAAGGGGCCCCGACGTTGGCCAAGTACCATGCAGAGGGCGCGCGTACCGTGCTGGTGTGTTGCACCGGCGGCGAGGAGGGCGACCTGCAGAACCCAGGGCTGCGTGCCCCGGGCCAGCCGTTCCACGACATGACGCCGGAGCAGGAGAAGGTGCTGCTGGCGCAGTTGCGCCCGCATGAATTGGCCCGTTCGGCCGAGATCATCGGGTTCGACGAGGTTGTCATGTTGGGCTATCGCGACTCGGGCATGGCCGACACCGAGGCCAACAGCAATCCCGACTGCTTCCACATGGCGCCGATGGACGAAGCAGTGGGCCGCCTGGTGGCAATCATCCGCCGAGAGCGTCCACAGGTGATCATCACCTACAGCGACGACCAGAGCGGCTACCTGCATCCCGACCACCTGAAGGTGCACGACATTTCGAACCCCGCGTTCGACCGTGCCGGCGACCCGGCGTGGTACCCCGAGCTGGGCGAGCCGTGGCAGCCGTCGAAGATGTACTACACGGTGTGGTCGAAGGCTCGCCTGATGGCCATCCACGAGGGGATGATCACGCATCGCGGCGAGTCGCCGTACAAGCAGGACTGGCTGGACCGCCCCAGCCAGGACCACCGCATCACCACGCGCATCGACGTCGGCGACTACCTGGCCGCACGCAGCGGCGCGCTGCGAGCGCATGCCACTCAGGTCGACCCCGAGGAGTCGTGGTGGTTCGGCCTCAGCGACGCGGAGCTGGCCGACGTGTTCCCCTGGGAAGAGTGGATCCTGGCCCGTTCGTTGGTGGGCATGCCCGCCGAGGGCGAACTGGAGAACGACATTTTTGCCGGCGTTCGCAGTTCGGCGGACATGTCGTGACCATTCAGTACCGCGTGCTGTTCGCCAAGAACGACGAGGCGGTCGAGGGGCCCGACGACGCCGAGGTGGTGGTGACCGTCGGTGTCGCCGAAGCCACCATGGAACCCGCAACCGCGTTCATGCTGGGGAAGTTGAAGAACACCGGGCCGACCGGGCCACTGCTCGCTGCCTTCCGCGACGGGTCGGCGGCCGCCGCGCTCAGCCGGCTCGCATCGCGTCCCTGAGTGCCCGATACCCGATCGAAACAGCGCCGGAATCGGCGAGCAGGGTGCGCAGTGTCTCGTCGTGCGTGACGAGCTCGTGGTCGTCGATCCACATCGGCGCCAGGTCGGTGATGGCGCGCACCTCAGGCGTGTCGATCGTTGGCTGTACGTGAATCTCGGTGACGCCCGCGGGCAGATTGCGCACCGCGTCGTAGACCCGGTCGCGGCTGCCGGCGCGCCAGTCGTGATCGAAGTGGTCGGGGAACAGCACGCCCTCTTCGGCGGCGAGGCGGCGAAAGGGAAAGCCGGCCTGTTCGGTGGTGATGGTCGAGGGCAGGCGGATCGGCAGCTGGAACTCGACTGCCAACTCGAGGTAGACGTCGAAGAACTCCGGTCGCAAGGTGATGACCGACAGGTGCGGTGCCAGGTGTGTCACGTCGATGCCCCAGGCGGTGGCCCGCTCGATCTGTGCGCGACATTCGCGCAGCACCTCTTCGGGGTCGGCGTGCTGCCACAGGTCGTCGACTTCGCGGGGAAAGCCGCCCTCGCCGGAGAGCAGCGTGGGGGCGTGCGTGATGGGGCCGAATCGGTACGCGGCGTGCTCGCAGTTGAGTGTGAGGTGGACACCGATGTCGTCAGTTGGCTGATAGCGATTGGCGGCATCGCGGGCCCATGGTGCCGGCACCATCAGGCTGGCGCAGGTGGCCACGCCGTGGTGCAGCGCGTCGTACACGCCCTCGTTGGCGGCATGGCAGCTGCCCAGATCATCGCAGGAGATGATGACCAGCCTGGCGTCAGCGGTGTAGCCGAGCCGTTCGGCGAGAGTGCTGTCTGCGAAGGTGCTCATCGCAGCGAACGCTATCCGCTGCAGCCAGCCCAGAGACCGACGTTGGTGGCCTCGGCGTTGCGTGCCGCGGCGACGAATTCATCGGCATGCGCGACATTGGGGGGAATGGTGAGTGGGCGCGCGTAGCCACGACCGATGATCTCCATGTTGACGAACAATCCATCCGTACTGCGGTAGACGTACGCCAGCAGCCGCCCGTAGACGTCGCGGGCTTCGACGTCGCGTTCGACGTGCAGCGCTGTGCCCTCGGGGAGCAGTGACTTGGTGAACGCGGTTGCTTCGGGCCCGAAACACTGAATGGGTGTGTTCGGCTTCTTGGTCTCAGGAGTGTCGATACCGATCAAGCGGACCCGTTCCTGGGCGCCGTCGATCTCGACGCCGATCGTGTCGCCGTCGGTGACGTAGATGACCGTGGCATTCGCTGTCAGCAACCCAGTGGTCGTGGGTGCAGCTGCTGGACCGTCGCTGCACGCGCCAAGTGCCAGTGCGAGTCCCAGTAGCCGCCAACGCCCCATCGACCCGTTCTATCGGTCTGCCACCGAATCGCACCGCGCTCAGCGTCGGTCCCTGGCAGATGGTGCCAAACGGCTGGTGGTCAGAGGCGCTCGATGATGGTGCCGGTGCCCAGACCGCCGCCGCAGCACATGCTGATGAGGCCGTACTTGCCGCCGGTGCGCTCGAGTTCGTAGAGGGCTTTGGTGATGAGGAAGCCGCCCGTGCCACCCAGCGGGTGGCCCAAGGCGATGGCGCCGCCGTTGGGGTTGGTCTTGGCCGGGTCGGCGCCGACAGCCTTCTGCCAGGCGAGCACGACCGAGGCGAACGCTTCGTTGATCTCGAAGACGTCGATGTCGTCGATCGACAGCCCGGTGCGAGCCAGCAGCCGCTTCGTGGCATCGATGGGACCGGTGAGCATCAGCACCGGGTCGACGCCCACGTTGCAGGTGTCGACGATGCGAGCGCGCGCCTTGAGGCCCAGGGCCGCGGCCTTCTCCTCGGTCATCAGCAGCACAGCGCTGGCACCGTCGCTGATCTGCGACGAGTTGCCCGCGGTGTGCACGCCGTTCTCGCGACCGACCGGCTTCAGCGAGGCCAGCTTCTCCATGGTGGTCTCACGCAGCCCTTCATCGCGGCTGACGGTGTGGAACGTGTCGGCCAGACTGCCGTCCTCGTTGCGGTCGGGGGCGTCGATGGTGATGTACTGCCCGGCGAAACGATCCTCGGCCCACGCCTGACCGGCGCGCTGTTGGCTGGCGAAACCGAACGCGTCGGTATCGGCGCGGGTGATGCCGTACTTCTCGGCGATGCGATCGGCGCCCTCGAACTGCGAGGTCATCTCGTAGCGCTCGAAGTAGGTGGGGGGAATCGGGATGCCGAGACCGAAGGCCCGGTTGCCGGCAGCGCCGATCGGCACCCGACTCATGGCCTCCACGCCGCAGGCGAGGGCGACGTCGACGACGCCGCTACCCACGAGCGCGGCGGCCAGGTTGGTGGCCTGCTGGCTGCTGCCGCACTGGGTGTCGACGGTGGTGGCGGCGGTGGTGAGGGGCAGACCGGCGCTGAGCCACGCGGTGCGCGTGATGTTGAAGGCCTGCTCGCCGACCTGGCTGACACAGCCGCCGATGACCTGATCGACCACGGCCGGGTCGATGCCCGTGCGTTCGATGATGGCCTGCTGAACGGCAGCAAGGGTCTGGGCGGGGTGGAGGGTGGAAAGACCACCGTTGCGCTTACCGATGGGGGTGCGGACGGCGTCGACGATTACTACGTTGCTCATGCCCGCAGCCTACGAGAGCATCCTCGTCGCAGCAGAGCCGAAGGTCTGTGCCAGGTGATCGCCTACGGTGCGAACATGGCGATCTTCAACGCATCTCTCCTGCCGAATGGCGCTCCGGTTCGCAACCGGTACATCCACGTGATCGGAGCTGCCGTCTTCGTCGACGATCGAGCGGCCGACGCCAACTGGTCGGTGTACTTCGTCGGCATGCTCGGCGAAGAGGCCTGCTGGGCGGTCGACGTGCCGGGTGGCGAGGACCCGTCGTACGGCGCTGCGGTCGACCTCTACTCGCTCTATGGCCGCTCGACCGAGCCGGAATGGGCGGTTGCGGGTCGTGCGGTGCAGTTGGCCGAGTGGGCGCGCACCCATCGCTTCTGTGGCCGGTGCGGCACGCCCACCGAAGCATCGCCAACCGATCGTTCGATGAAGTGTCCTGTGTGTGCCTTGCAGGCCTACCCGCGTCTTGCGCCGGCCATGATCACGCTCGTCACCAAGGGTGAGCCGGGGCCCGACCAGGAGGTGCTGCTCGCCCGCGGGGTGCAGTTCCGTGGCCCGATGTACTCGTGCCTCGCCGGCTTCGTGGAGCCCGGCGAGTCGCTGGAGGAAGCCGTCATCCGCGAGGTCGAGGAAGAGGTCGGCATCGCCGTGGGTGGCGTCGAGTATCGCGGCAGCCAACCCTGGCCGTTCCCGCACAGCCTGATGATCGGCTTTCGAGCGACATGGGAGAGTGGCGAGATCGTGTGCGACCCCAGCGAGATCGTCGA
>Ga0073904_10000055_pt1 | contig 64512 bp, 47 predicted proteins | sample KloWWTrecipitate_FD_66668 | JGI IMG/M metagenome (GOLD analysis project Ga0073904, IMG submission 66668) | Active sludge microbial communities from Klosterneuburg, Austria, studying microevolution and ecology of nitrifiers - Klosterneuburg... | ecosystem: Engineered > WWTP > Aerobic digester >... | reverse complement strand
TGATCAGACATTAGGGTTTCCTAGAACTGAAAGTAGATGAAGTCGAGCGAGACGCGGCTTCTCAGCACGAGAATCAGCGTCAGCAGGACTCCCGCCGCGGCGCCTTGCAGCAGCGCCCGGCTGGTGCTGGCAGAGCCCAGGGCCTCCCAGCGCGTTTCGGCCCATCCGACGAGGCGCCAGCCTCGCTCGCGCCCGAGGGCCCACAGGTCGTCCAGAAACAGCGGCACGCCCCACGTGGCCGCCAGGACGAACAGGTAAAGCCCCACCTGGCGTTCCATCACCGTGCTCGCGGCCGGCGAGAGCACGAGCCATCGGCGAAGGAAGTCGGGATTGGTCTCTCTGAAGAACAACCAGCCCGCGAAGGCCGCCGTGACGGTCAAGACGATCTGGACCAGGGCCAGCGGCCCAGGCCACTTCTCGGGCAGCTTCAGGGCTGCGCCGATGGTCCGGGTCACCACCAGCAATGATCCATGATACAGGCCCCAGAGCACATAGTTCCAGCTCGCTCCGTGCCAGAGGCCCGAAATCAGGAACGTGGCCAGCAGGTTGGCGTCGCGCTGCAGGGCGCCGACGCGGCTGCCCCCGAGCGGGATGTAGACGAAATCCCGGAACCAGGTGGACAGCGAAATGTGCCACCGGTGCCAGAAATCCGTGGGGCTGTGGGCGATGTAGGGATGGTTGAAGTTGAGAATCAGCTCGAATCCGAACCACCGGGCCGTGCCGCGGGCGATGGCCGAATACGCCGAAAAATCGGCGTAAATCTGGATCCCGAACGCGAAGACCCCGGCCCAGAGCATCTCGAAGGAGGGGTCCGTGTGGCTGAACACGCGGTTGGCGATGACCCCGACGTTGTCGGCCACGACGAGCTTCTTGACGAAGCCCCATAGGATGAGCAGCACGGCGTCGCGGGCGATGGCAGCGTCCCACCGGCGCGGCTCCTCGACCTGCACCAGCAGGTTGGTGGCCCGCATGATGGGCCCGGCCACCAGATGGGGGAAGAAGGCGACGAACAGGGCGAAGTCGACGGCGTTGCGCCGCGCCTTCATGTGGCCCCAGTACACCTCGACCGTATAGCTCAGCGCCTGGAACGTATAGAACGAGATGCCGGCCGGCAGCACCAGTTCGAGCAGCGGCGGCGACACCGTGAGGCCGAAGCCCGCCATCAGCTCGCGCACATTGTCGATGAAGAAGTTGTAGTACTTGAACACCCCGAGCATGCCGAGGTTCACGCCCAGGCTGGCGTACAGGTAGGCCTTGCGGCGGGCGGGGTTGTCCTCCATGCGCTGTGCCGCCCAGTAGTCCACCGTCGTGGAGGCCAGCATCAGGATGACGAACCACGGGTGCACCCAGCCGTAGAAGACGTAGCTGGCGCCAAGCAGCAGGAGGTTCTGCCCGCGGTGCGGCAGCCGCCAGTAGATCGTGACGACGATCGCGAAGAAGGCGAGGAAGTCGAAACTGTGGAAGATCATCGGAAGAGCGGGTCGAGGCGCTTCCGGAAGATCTCGGTATAGCGGCGCCGGTCCCCGACATGATCGCCGTCCTCGTAGAGGTCCAGGGTCAGCTCGGGTTCGCCGGTATCGTCGTGGAAGAGCGCGCCGTTGGCTTCGAGCCAGGCCTGCAGGTCGGCGACATACCGCCGCAGTTCGGGCGGCTGGTCGGGCGGGCGGTTACCCACGGGCCGGCGCTGCACGCGCACGAAGCAGACCGTGAGGCCGTGCTGCCGAGCCAAGTCCATGATGAGGGGTAGCACCGAGGTGGGCAGATCGCGGTGGAAGTCGGGCCGGTCCGACAGATCGGACGCGTCCAGATCCGCACCGGCATCGTAGCGGACCTGATCCACGGTGAAGATCTGGTCCATGTTCCACTCGAAGGCCTCGATGGCCCCCGGGCGGGGATCGCGCCAGCGCACCCACCACCGGCGGATGGCGGGTTCCATCCACGACGCGGCCAGGTTCGTCTCGTACACGCGGTCCACCGTGCGATGCGCCTCGTACCACGTGCCCTTGCGGTGCGCCGCCACCAGCCGGTCGAGATCGGGCTCCGAGCCGGTGGCCACCTCGTCGAGCGCGTGCCCGTAGTGGCCCTCGAGGCGGAACATCGTGTCGGTGAGGTTCGTGTCGCGAAAGAAGATGAAGGTGACGCGGGGCTTCACACCGCTCGCCACGAGCTGGTTCTTGAACGCCATGTACCACCACGCCGGTCCGGTCGCCGCATGGTAGAGGAACGAGACGACCTCGTCGCCCGTGGACGAGATGCGGCCCAGGAGCACCGGGTCGATCCGCGTGCCGAGCATCGAATCGCCGATGAACACCCAGCGCGGGTTGCCGGCGCGCAGCTCGTCGATGACTACCGAGCGGAACGGCTGGTGCTCCCGCCTGATTTCAAGCGACGGGAGGTACCCGAGCGGCGGCAACTCGCCGACCACGGCACGGTTGATCGGCCCTAGCACCAGCGGCACCGTCACCATGACGAGCCCGATCAGCACGAGCTGCACACGCAGCCGTACGGGCGAAGCGCCGGCGGGCTCGGCGGGTCGGATCGCGAGGCGCCCGGGCTCAGCCGCAGGAGAAGGAGATGACACCTGGATTGAAGGAACGATGTGGCCACCCGGGAGCGTTCACGGGGCGGCTCTAGTATAACTGACAGACGGAACCGGCACGGACGTTGCACAATGGCGATCCATACACGAGAACACGGTAAGAACAGGAATAGCGAGGTTCACATGTCGTTACTGCGTCTTGCAAAGTGGTCGACGGTTGCCCTCCTGGCCACGTCGGTCGGGCTGGCAGGTCAGGAATCGTTGCAGAAGCTCTTCGAAACCGGCAACTACAACGCCGTCGTCGAACGCGCGGCGGAGGGCCGGGGCGGCTCGCCCGAGGACACCTATATGGCGGCGCTCGCGTTTCTCAAAATGGAGAACACCGGCGGGTCGTCGGCCGAGTTCAGGCGGCTGCAGGAGTCGGGTAACGAGGCCTGGCAGCAGGTGGGCGCCTCGGGCGTGGCCATGCTCGACAACAACGACGCCGAGGCCGTTGCCGCCGCGCGGCGGGCGGCCGGAATGGCCGGCGACAACCCGTACGTCCAGTACCAGCTCGGCCTCGCGGCGGCCGGCGCCAACGACACCAACACGGCGGTCACCGCGTTCGCCCGTGCCACGGAGCTGCAGCCGGACTTCGCGTACGCGCACTACTACGCGGGACAGGCCTACCAGAAGCAGCGCAACCTGGCGAAGGCGGCCGAGCACTACGGATATTTCCTCAAGCTCGCACCCGACTCCCCGGACCGCCCGGCGGTGCAGGCGATCATGCGGACGCTGCGGAAGTGAGAGCGGCGGCGCCCGGCCCTTAGAACACGTTGCCGAGTCCGAAGTACCAGCGGCCCCGGCGACTCGGGGCCGGCTCGAAGATCGAACCCGACAGGCTGCTGGCTGGGAGGCCGAAGTCGAGGCGCAGCAGTCCGATCGGCGAGCTGATGCGCAGTCCGGCTCCGTAACCGACCTTCATTTCCTTCCAGGCGAACGGGTAGGTGTCGTCGAAGGCGTTGCCCGCATCCACGAAGCCGACCATCCGGGCCCAGCGGTAGAGCGGCAGCCGGACCTCCTGGTTCAGGATGAACAGGGTGCTGCCGCCGAGGGGCGCGCCGAACAACAGATCGCGGGGCCCGAGCGCATTCTCGCCGTATCCGCGCACCGTCGTGGCGCCGCCCGCGAAGAAGCGGTCCACCGGTAGCAGTTCGTCACGGCCGTACCCGGCGCCCGCAATCGCGCGGGACGCGAGGACGACCGGACCGACGGTGAAGAACCCGTGCTGCTGCGCCAGGAGCCGGCCGTACCGGGCGTCCGACCCGAGCAGGCGCGTCGCTTGCTGCAGGGACACCGACGTGAAAGTGCCGCGCGTGGCGCTGACCGGGTCGTCGCGCCGATCCAGCAGGAACGCCGACGTCAGGCGGCCGAGCTTGGCCGTGGCGTCGAGCGGGAACGGATCGGACGGGAACGGATCGGGATCGTACGTATGGTTGGTCTCGAACCGGTAGCCGTAGGTGATCTCGAAGCCGCGCCGGCGACGCCAGCGCTGTTCGTAGCTGACGCCGCGCACGTCCGTAACCGCGAACACCTCGCCATCCAGGCGCAGGTTCTCGCGCGAGCCATAGACGAAGAGGCCGGAGCGGACCGGCAGGCCGAAGAAGTCCGGCGTCTGGAGGAAGGTGTTGACCCGCCGGTAGTCGCGCTCCACGAGCCCGGCGACGCCGCCCGTGAGCGCCCGGCCGAACAGGTTCTGGTTCCGGAGCTCACCAAGGACCCCTGGCGCATACCGGATGCGCTGCTCGGTGACCAGATCCTCGGGCTCGCGGTCCACCTGGAATCCGTAGCGCAGCCGCCAGACGGGATACTCCTCCACCGTGACGCTCGCCCGCACGGGCTGCACACCGTCCACCGGCTCGCCGATCGGCACCGCCTGGATGTCGACGGTGCGGAAAACGTTGGTGTCGAACAGGCGCTTCCGCGCCAGCGACCATTCCTCGAGGTTCACCGGCTCGCCGACCTTCAGCCGCAGGGCGCGATCGACCACGCCCTCGCGGGTCCGCGTCGTGCCCGACGTCACGACGTTCTGCAGCACCTGCTGCGGCCCCTCGGTCACCGTCAGGTCCACTTCGACGGACGTTCCCGACTCGTCGGGCTTGGCGGCCGACACGACGCGTACGCTGTTGTAGCCGAGGGTGCGATAGCGGCGCTCCACCCGCGTCCGCGCGGCATCGATGGCGCCGAGGCGGTACACCGCGCCCTCGTCCAGGTTGGCGGCGGCTCGCATGGTCTCGAGCCTGGCGTCGGAGACACCCGACCACTGCACCCCGGCGATGGTGGCCCGCTCACCCTCCTCGATGACCACCGGCAGCACCGCCTCGCGGCCGTCGAGCTCTGGTTCGTTCACGCGGACCGTGGCGCCGAAATAGCCTTCGTTGCGGTAGTGCGCGGTGAGCGCCTGCTGCAGTGCGGGCCGTTCGATCCAGCCGCGCACCTGGAGGCCGGCCTGGAGGACAACGCTCTCGAGCTCGCGGTCGCCAACCGCGGTGTTGCCGGTGAACCGGATCGTCCGCCGGTCCGATGGGGGGCCGGGGGCGACGTCGATTCGGAGCGTCTTGATGTCGGCCCCCTCCTCCTCCTGCATGCTCGCCTTCACGGTGCCCTCGATGAACCCGGCCGCCACGAGGTGCCGCCGGACGCGCGTTTCAGCGTCCTCGATCACGAAGCGGTCGAACACCGCGCGGGACCAGAGCGCGCGGATGGCGTCGATCTCCGAGCCGGGGATACTCGCGCCCTCAACCACGATGCGCGTGGCAGGACCGCGAGCGACGACGTAGGTCAGGCCGACGGATCCGTCGGCCCTCTCGGTCCGGCTGCCACGCACCCGCGCTTCGACGTACCCGCGTGAGACGTACTGGCGTGACAGCTCCTCGAGATCGCGTTGCCACCGGTAGTAGTCGAAGCGCCCGTCGGCCTTGATCTCCAGCGCGTCGCGCAGCTCGGCCTCGCTGAGCGGCGCCAGGTCGCCCTCGAACTTGATCGACACGACGCGCACGGCGGGGCGCTCCGCGGCGGTCCTGGAGGCGGAGGCGCCCCCGAGCGTGATCTGGTGGCGCACGCCCACGCCGACCGACGCATCATCTCGGGAAATGGCGCGGAGCTCGAGGTTTGGAATCGGATAGTAGCTGACCACGAAGGTGGTCTTGCCGCTCTGCGCCAGGTTCTGCGACACGGTGAACTCGACATCTTCCCGGAGGCGCTTGGAGAGGGTGAGGCGCGTCACCGGGTTCTGGTCGTCCTGCGACAGCGCGCTGGGGTCCTCCCGGAACTCGTCGCGGACGACGTCGCCGCGGTCGATGCGGAGGGCGTCGAGCCCGAGATGCTGCCCGGTGACCCCCAGCAGGTCGCTCGACAGCAGCGTCACCGCGTTCGCGCCCGTGACGCCGCCGCCGAAGAGCGCGGTGGCGATCTCCTCCTGCGTCCCGCCCTCCTCGGACGAGAGATCGAACTCGAACCGGTCGGGCGTCCCACTCAACGTGAGCGTGACGTCGCCCTGGCTGGCCAGGCGCGTCACCGCCTGGATGTCGAGGTCGGGCTCGATGCGGTTGAGATTGGTGAACGAAATGGTGCCTCTCGTGATGGTGAACGTGCGCCCCGCCGCCGAGATGGTGCCGCCCTCCCGAAGGTTGATGCGGCCCGACAGGCCCGGCTCGGCCACCGTGCCGACGATGCGCAGCTGCGCCGCGCCGTCGAAGCGGCCGTAGTTATTGTCCACCCGCATGTCGGTCACCGTAGTCACCGTGATGTTCAGGCGCAGGTCGTCCAGCGCGGACGCCTCCGTGCCGGTCTGGACGGTGGTGGTCGTTCCCGACCGCGCGAGCGCCGCCAGGCTGACGGCCTCGGTGAAGGCGCTGCGCTGGATGCGAACGTCCCCGCTCAGCAGCGGCGCATCGTCACTGATTTCGTAGGTGAGCAGGGCATCGATCTCGCTGCGGAGCCCCTGCGGGTATTCCAGGGCCACGCCGGAGGCCTGCACGGTCAGCTTCCCTCCGGCAAGGCTGACACCGTCGAGGTCGATGCCGCCGTCGATGACGAGCGTGCCGTCGTTCGCCGTGCCTCTCAGGCCCCGCAGCTCGATGCGGTTGCCCGACAACACGATGGGGCCCGACAGGTCCGACACGATGAAGCGTGGCGAGGGGACGACCAGCTCCACCGTGTCGAGCGTCACACCCCCGGACAGGATCGGCTCTCCGAACGTGCCGGCGATCTTCACGTCCAGGTCAGCCTTGCCGTCGATGGCGATCTCCGGGAGAAACGCCGACAGCACCCGGAGCGCGGCCACGCCGGTCAGTGACAGATCCAGCGTGGGCGTCTCGCCGGACGCGTCCACTTGGCCCCCGACGGTGAGCGTACTGCCGGCTGCCTCCCAGACCACGTCGTCGAGCGAGAGTACGCCGTCATTGACCGAAAACGTGGAGGGACGCGTTTGCTTGACGTCCACGCCGGCGGCATCGAACGTGGCGGCGCCGATGACAAATCGCCCGTCGGCGCGCCGGGGGTTCATGTCGGGCACCATCGCCGCACCCGTGGCCGTGAAGTCGCCGCTCGCCTGGACGGCGTCGAGATGACCCGAGAGCGCGCGCAGCGTAAAGGCTTCGCCCGTGAGCCCCGCGTCCACGCTTAGATTCCGGAGCGTGACCCCGTCAGCGGCCTCGATCTCGCCGTTCTCGAGCACAACGCTCGTGATCAGATCGCCGCGGTTGGCCGTGGCGTACGCCTCGGCCGAGATCTGGCCGGTCGCCGTGATGCCCGGCTCGATGCCGAACGCCGTGACAGCGGTCATCACCTCCGACAGCTCCCCCCGGAAAGTGCCGCCGACCACCGTGTCCTCGCGCTCGGCCCACGTTCCCGCGGCGCTGACCGTCCCGGAACCGAAGGTGGCCGAGAGGTCACCGATCGTGATGTCTCCCGGCTCCCACGTGACGGTGGCGGGCCTGACGAGCGTCAGGGGCACGCCCGCGATCTGCGCGGTCAGCTCCTGCAGGTTGAGATCGGCGTGCGGCGGCTGGTCGCCGCCGGCCGATCCGAAAACAGCGGCCGTGAGGCTCAGGCGGCCGGAGAGCCGGCCGGGCAAGACGCCAGCCAGCTCTCCGAGCGTGTCGAGCGTCACCTCGTTGGCCACGGCGGTCCCCCGGTAGTCGTACGGTGCGGCCAGCGCGACGGTGCCGCTGGCGAACGCGCCAAGCGCCGGCACGATGACCCTCACCCGCCCCTGATCGCCCGTCAACTGGACGTCGATCGTCCCGTCGCCAATCAGGTCGCCGGCGGTGCCGCCGGCGATCGCGAACTGGAAGCGACCGTCGCCCATGGGCCGTTCGACGGATCCCTCGCCGCTGAAGTGGCCGTTGACCTTCGCGGTTGTCTCGGCGGAGCCGGTCAGCACCCGGGCCCATGCGAGGTCCGAGACATCGAGCTCGACGGCGTACGTGCCGTCCAATCCATACCGCCCGGTCACCCCCACGCGGCCCTCGTCCTTGCGCAGGCTGAGCGACGGCACGCTCAGCACGCTGTCGGCGAAACGCAGGCGGCCGTCGAGCATCGTGTAGACGTCGCCCGCGAACTCGAGCGATGGACTGGAGATGGTAGCCTCCACCAGGGGCGCATCGAGCGTGCCGCCCAGTGTCGCGTGCGCCTCCATCGAGCCGGCCACGCGCGCGTCTTCCGGAGTGGTCGCCTGCAGCTCTCGCAGGTCTGGCGCCGCGGCGCGAACTTCGCCGCCGAGCGTCCGGCCGGCTAGATCGATTGTCACCGTACCGGCCACCTCGGCGGAACCGCGGGTCAACCGCAGCGGCGACACGCGCACGCGGTTGGCGTCGGCATCGACGGTGGCGGCGACCGACGTGGGGCCGATACCGGGCAGGTCGAGCGCGGGCGCCGTGGTCTCAACGGTGGCCCGCGGCGCGCCGAAGGTGCCGCCAAGCGCGATGCGGCTGTCGATGTTGCCGCTGGCATCGCGCAGCGCCTCGGGTACGCGCACGTCGAGCGGCGCGAGGCTGCGGTCGAGGGCGGCAAGACTCGACACGAGCACGCGGATGCTGCCATCGATGGCCGACCGCTCGGGCCTGGCCGCATCGAACGGGCCGCCCGCCGTGCCCTCGGCCGACACGCCGTCGCTCGCGAGCCGCTCGGTCAACGACCACCGGCCGCCTTGCACGCCTGCGCCGATGGTGCCGCCGAGCGGGGTCACGCCGCGCTCGTGGATCGCCTCGAGACTCGCATCGAGGGCCAGGCTCATCCGGGGACCCGCCGTGTAGCGCAACCGGCCGTCGAGGCGCGTGCCGATCGGCTGAGGTTCGACGTCGGCCAGGCGGAAGAGAGCGCGCGCGTCGAGCTTCTCCCATGTGGCCTCCGCCGTGAGCGGGCCCTCGTCGAGCGGCACCTCCACGGCGGCGTTCACCTGGCCGCCGCCCGCCGGCGAGACGATCAGCCGATTCACGCTCACGCGGGCGGCATCGACGAGCACTTCGCCGCTGACCTGCAGGTCGCGCTCGGCGCCAACGGTGAGTGCGGCGGCGTCGAAGCGGACCGCTGTCTCGACCTCGCTCGCCGGACCGTTGATGGATCCCTTCACGACCGTGGTGCCCGCCACCGGCACCGGTAACTCGAGCAGCGATGCGGCGTCTTCGAGCCGGACCTGCCCGTCGAACGTCAGCTCGACGCCGAGGGCTCCGAGCACGTCGGTGAGGCGGCCCGACACCGCGAGTGTGCCCATCGCCGTGGCCAGCGGCAGGTCCTGTAGCGAGAGCGTGCTGCCGTCGAACGCGAGGCTCGACTCGAAGGGCTCGACGCGGAGGGCACGCTCGCCGAACTGCAGATCCACGCCGCCGCCGACGGCGAAGGGTCCGGTCGCGCCTTCGTCGAACACGCGGATGGCGCGCTGCTCGAGCGCGGCATCGATGCCCGTGGCGGCGATCCGGACGGGGCCGGTGCGGTCGTCGTAGACGACATCCACGTCGCGCAGGTGCAGGCCGCGGATCGACAACGCCAGGGGCGGGCCCGCGGGCTCGTCCGCCGGCGCGGCATCGCCAGCCGCAGGCAAGTTCGATCGACCATCCGCCGATGTCTGGATCGCGATGTGCCCCTCCTCGACGATGACATCGTCCAGGATGAGGGAGCCCAGATAGGCGGCAAGCGGCAGGTCGACCGCCACGCGCGCGGCCGTCAGGATGGGCGTCGACTCGGCGCCCCGCGCGGCGAGTCGGACGTTGGTGAGGCTGGCCGAACCGGCGAAGAGGTTGTAGGACAGCCGGTCGGCGGACAGCACCAGGCCCGCTCGGGATTCGAGCTGGCCGATGGCGAAGCCCAGGACACGCGCGCGCACCGGGGGCAGGTGCAGCACCGCAAAGACGAGCATCGTCGTCGCGGCGATGGCGGCGGCCGTGAGGGCCAGTATCCGGCGCGGGCGCGGCTTCACCCTTCGATCCTACTAGCCCGTGACGCCAGGCAGGCCGATTTCCGTGGCTCCTCGCCTGGCCGCACCTCTGCTAGCATCCAAAGGTGGAGGAATTGCTCATGCGAGTGAAAGCCCTGGTCAGTGTCGGGCTCGCCGCGGTGCTCGGCGCGGTATCCGGCGGAGCCGGACGAGCGCAGGCGCCCGCGGTGGAGCTCAAGGTGGGAGACGTCGCGCCGACGTTCTCGCTGCCGGGATCGGACGGTAAGACGCACAGTCTGGCCGATTCGAGAGGGAAGCGGGCGGTCGTGCTGGCCTGGTTTCCCAAAGCGTTCACCGGTGGGTGAACGGCCGAATGCAAGTCGCTCCGTGAGAGCGGCGAACTCATCCGGCAGTACAACGTGAACTACTACATGGTCAGCGTCGACAACCTCGAGGACAACACCAAGTTCTCGCAGATGCACGAAGCCGACTACCCGATTCTGAGCGATGTCTCCAAGACGATCGCCAACGCCTACGGGGTGCTGGGCCCGGCGGGCGTCGCGCGGCGCTGGACGTTCTACATCGATCCGAACGGCAAGATCCTCCACATCGAGAAAACCGTTTCGCCGTCCACGGCCGGGCCCGACATGGTGAAGACGCTGGGCGAACTGAACATCCCGAAGAAGTAACCCACGGAGTCAGGGACGTCACACGAAGGGCACGACCGAACCCTCCCGGGGGTTCGGTCGTGCCCTTGAGAACGTCGAGGCCCGCAGGCGCCACGGCGTGTCGTCCCTCAATTCCCGCGTCACCGTTCGGTCGTCATCGACCCCGGCAGTGCGAAGGCGAGGTACTCCCCGGACACGTTGCCGCCGCCGACCGCGACGATGATGTACTGGCGGCCACCAAGGCTGTAGGTCATCGGTGAGCCCGTCTGAGGTGCCGGCATCAGCACGGCGCCCACCTGCTGTCCCGTCCGCTTGTCGTACGCGCGCAGCATCGCGCCGCGCGGGTGCTCAGGCGTGGTGGTCACCTGCGGATCGCCCATGATGACGAGGGTCTTGGTCACCAGCAGTCCTACGCCGGAGGTATTGGGCTGCCCCGTCTTCGGGATCGCCATGCCTCGCAGCAGCGGATGATTGCGGATGTTGTCGGGCGTGTCGCCGTGCGGCGTCTGCCACAACAGTTGTCCGCGATCGAGGTCGATGGCCGCGAGCAGCCCGTAGGGCGGCTTCACGATGGGCAGGCCCTGCACGGTCAGTCCCTGCGCGGCGGAGGCAGCCGCTGCACTCGGCGGAGCCGCCGGAGCGGGCGGTGCCTGTGCCTCGCGCGCGCGCTGCGCGGTCAGGGGCGAATCCGCGGCGCAGCAGTCACCGGGCCCCAGCACCGCGCGGAAGGCCTGCCCGCCGATGCCGGACACGTAGCGGATGTCGGAGAAGCCGGCGGGCGGCTCGACGATGGAGCGCGCGCTCGGCGTGTTGCCGGCGGGCGCGAAGACGATGTGCAGCTCGGGATCGTAGCCGCCGCCCGGCCAGTTGGTGGCCGTGCCCGCGCCGACGGCGCCCACGATGCCTTCGACGTTCCCCACGATGGGCGGCATGAAGGCGGTCGGCTCGTACTTGTAGCGCTTCAGGCGCTCGACCGCTTCGCCGCGCAGCGCGGGCGTGAAGTCGATGAGGTCGTCCGGCACGCGGATCATGTTGCGGGCATAGCGCAGCGCGTCGGGCGGATACGGCTGCGTCGGCGCGTACCACTCACCCGGTACGTCGCCGGCGGACACCGGCTTCTCCTCGATGGGCCAGATGGGCTCGCCCGTCACGCGATCGAAGACGTAGAGCCACGCCTGCTTGCTGGGCACGGCCACGACCTTGCGAGGCCGGCCCGCGACCGTTACGTCGGCGACGATGGGCGCCGAGGACATGTCGAAGTTCCAAATGGGATGGTGGACGAACTGGAAGTGCCACTTGCGCTGGCCGGTCTTGAGGTCTACGCAGACCAGGCTCTCGGCAAACAGGTTGTTCCCCGGCCGATGCCCTCCGTAGAAGTCGGACGAGGGTGTCTCGACCGGCAGATACACCAGGCCCAGTTCCTCGTCCACGGTCATCTGCGTCCAGACACCCACGTTGCCGTTGGTCGCCCACGACTCGTTCAGCCAGGTGTCGTTGCCGAACTGCCCGGGCTTGGGAATGGTGTCGAACTGCCACAGGAGCTTGCCGGTGCGGACATCGAAGGCACGGACGAGGCCCTTGGTGTTGTCGTGCGTCTCGACCGTGGCGCCTTCGCGCATCGCCGAGCCGATGATGGCGATGTCGCGGGCGATGAGCGGCGTGGAATGAACGCCGATCTCACCCGTCTCCAAATCGATCGGCACGCCGCGGCCCTTGACGACGCCGGCCTTCAGGTCCACGACCCCGTCTGTCCCGAAGGTCGGAATCGGCTGGCCGGTTTTCGCGTTCAACGCGACGAGCCGGTACCCGGTCGTCACGTAGATGATGCGCTCGTCACCGCGGCCGTCGGTCCAGTACGACACGCCGCGGCCCGAGAGCTGCCGGGGCGACACCGCGGCCCGCCGTCCCTCGCGCATCGAGTGCACCCAGATGAGCTCGCCGGTCTTCGCATCGAGGGCCACGACGGCCCGGCGCGTGCCGCCCGTCGTGTAGATGACGCCGTTGATCATCAGCGGCGTGCCTTCGAGCTTGAACTCGGGGTAGGGACCGAGGCTGTCGGTCTTGAAGCGCCAGGCGACCTCGATCTTGTCGAAGTTGGCGGCGGTGACCTGGTCGAGGGGCGAGTAGCGCGTGCCCCGGACGTCGCCGGTGTAGTGCGGCCATTCGCCTCGGCTCGTGCTCGGCGGTCCGCCAGACTGCCCGGCCACGGGGGCCCACGTCCAGGCAAGAGCCACGGCCACCAGCACACATCCCGGCACGATCCGCGTGAGCAGTCTCATCGAGCGCTCCTTTCGGAAAACCGAACCGCATGGCGAGACGAGGGGGAACCTGCGCGCGGGGATTGTATGCCTCTCCCGTGTTTGGCGCAATCGGGCGGTCAGGCCTGGCCCGCGCGACCGTCCGGCAGGTTCTTCATCAGGCACCTCAGGGCAGGTTGAGCTGCCACGACACGCCGTAGCGATCGCTGACCCACGCGAACTTCCGGCTGAAGCCGTAGTTGTCCGGCGGCATCATCACCTGGCCGCCCTCCGACAAGTCGGTGAACACGCGGTCGAGCTCGGCCTCGTCCAGGCAGTCCACGAAGATCGACACGGACGGGGTGAACGTGAAGGCATGCGTCGCGGGGCTGTCGATGCAGATCATGCGGTGACCGCAGAGCGTGAAGTCCGCACGCTTCACCGAGCCTTCCTTTCCGGCTTCGCCCGGGCCGTAGCGTTCGATGGAGGTCACCTCTGACCGGCCGAACAGCAGGACATAGCGCGCCATGGCCTCTTCGGCGACGCCCTCGAACATCAGGAAGGTGGCGGCTCGACTCATCGGGATTCTCCCTTTCCCATGTCGTGTCTATCGTGCACGGGCCCTTCTCACTCACCCTCCGGCAGTACGGGCAGCGGCACCTCGCCCGGCACCACCCGTGTGAACCCGCCGCGCTGCATGAGCTCGCGGCCTTTGCCGCCGCGACCGGTGACGTCGTACTTGGCCGTGCTGACCGTCTGCTCGCTGCCGCGCGTGGTTTCCACGGTCATCAGGTTGCGATCGCCGGATGACACCATGGCGCCGATCACGCGGTCGTCGTCCTGGAGCTTGATGAGGATGACCCCGCGGCCCGGGCCCGAGAGGAAGTTCACCTCGTCGATCCGGCACAGCATCGCCCGCGCGTCGCGCGTGGCCGCGATGACGACCTCCTCGCCGGTCGTGCGACCCACGGCCACCACCTCGGCGCCCTCCGGGACGCGCGCATAGCGCCGGCCGGCCCGCGTGCTCGGCTCGACGAAACCGGCCAGAGAGAAGCGAAGGCTGTAGCCGTCGCTCGTCACGGCGAGCGCGTGGACGGGGGGCGCGTCGGCGTCGGCGTCGGCGTCCGCCGGGGCTGAAGCCCCGGCGCTCCGGACACCAGCCCCGGCGCTCCGTGCGGCGTCCCCGCTGTGGACCTGGAGCGCCGGGACTTCAGTCCCGGCGTCGGGCACATGGCCGATGTCGCCCCTGACGCGCGGATCCAGGCTGAACGCGGCAATGACGCGTTCGCCGTCCTTGAACTTGAAGAGCTTCTGCACGGGCTCGCCGTAGCCGGTCGAGGCCGGTACATCCACGATGCGGGCGGTATAGGCCGTGCCGAAGTTGCTGAAGAACACCACCGTCGCCCGGGTGCTGCCGGCCGCCGCGGCCAGCACCCCGTCGCCCTCGCGCAGACGGGTGGTGGCCAAGTCCCTCACTTCCTTCTGCCGCTTCACCCATCCGTCGCGCGACACGATCACCACGTTGTCTTCGTCCACGATGAACGATTCGGCCGAGTACTCGACCTCCTCGGCTTCCTCGATGCGGGTGCGCCGGGGGTTGCCCCTGGGGTCGCCGTACTTCTTCTGGATGTCGGCAATCTCCTCGCGCACCAGCGTCCAGCGTTCGGCGTCATCGTCGAGCAGCGCGGTGATCTGGCGCGCGCGCTTGCGCTTGTCGCCCAGCTCGTTCTGGATGACCAGGATCTCGAGACGCGCCAGCCGGTAGAGCTTCAGTTCGAGGATCGCGTCGGCCTGGTCGGCATCGAGCTCGAACCGCTTGACGATCTTGTCCGCGGCATCGGCCTTGCCGTCCGACTTGCGGATGATGCGGATGATCTCGTCGAGGGCGTCGAAGACCTTCTCGAAGCCCTCGAGGATGTGAATCCGCCTCTCGAGCTGCGCCAGCTCGTGCTCCAGTCGGCTCGTCACCACGTCGAGCCTGAAGTGGAGGAAGTGCCAGAGCATCTGCTTCAGGTCGAGCCGCTCGGGCCGGCCCACCTCTGGGTTCTCGGTGGGCACCAGGCACGTAAGGTTCACGGCGAACGAGGTTTGCAGCGGCGTGTGCTTGAAGAGGTACGCCATCACCAGGTTCTCGTCTGCGCTGCCCTTCAACTCCAGCTCGATCCGCACATCGTCGGTGGACAGGTCCTTGACATCCACCAGGTGCGGCATCTTCCGGCCCAGGACGACGTCACCGATCTGCTCGACCAGTTGCGCCTTGTTGACGCCGTAGGGCACGCTGGTGATGTAGACCATCTTGCTGCCGCGCGACGCGGCGCCCGGCTCCCACGTGCCGCGGATACGGATGGATCCGGACCCCGTGCGGTAGATCTCCTTGAGCTCGGTGGGCGAGTTGAGCACGTGCCCGCCGGTCGGAAAGTCGGGGCCCTTCACCCAGCGGCACAGCTGCACCGACGACAGGTCGGGGTCGTCCAGGAGCTTCACGAGCGCCGTGCAGACCTCGTGCAGGTTGTGCGGCGGGATGTTGGTGGCCATGCCCACGGCGATGCCCGTGGCTCCGTTGGCCAGCAGGTTCGGGATGCGCGAGGGCAGCACCACCGGTTCCTGCCGCGTGCCGTCGTAGTTGGGCCGGAAATGGACGGTCTCCTGCTCGATCTCCTGAAGTACTTCGTCCGACAGGCGCGCGAGGCGGCACTCGGTGTAGCGCATGGCCGCCGCGGCGTCACCATCGAGCGAGCCGAAGTTGCCCGAGCCGTCCACGAGCGGGTAGCGCAGCGAGAAGGGCTGCGCCATCCGGACGAGCGTGTCGTAGATGGCCGTGTCGCCGTGCGGGTGGTAGTTGCCCATCACGTCGCCCACCACCTTGGCGCACTTGCGGTGCTTGGCGCCAGCGGTGAGGTTCTGTTGCCACATCGTGTAGAGGATGCGGCGCTGCACGGGCTTGAGCCCGTCGCGCACGTCTGGCAGCGCGCGCGAAGTGATGACCGACAGCGCGTAGTTCAGGTACCGCGCCTGCGCGGCCTCGTGCAGGGGCACGTCGGTCGGTCCCTCACCGGGCGGCGCCGGCGGGCCGACACCACGTGGGGGCGGGGGCGCGGGCGTGTCGGTCGGGCTGTCGTCGTCGTCGAAGAGCGAGGGTTCAGCCGGGCGTTTTGCCATTGCGCGTCGGATCGGGTGTCGAGTGGGAAGCGATGTGCCGGGCCACAGAATAGCGGATTGGGCGCCCTATGGTCCTAGCCGCCCGAGCCGCGGTAGGGCGCGAACTCCTGCCACAGTCGTTCGAGTACCGCGGGATCGATCGTGATTGTCTCGCCGGTCTCCGGCGTCTTCTCCGAATACAGCGTCAGCGTCACGCGGCCGCACGGCGGGCCCAGTGCATCCGGGTCGAATACGTAGAGGCCCTCGCGGACCGAGGCTTTCTCCGACACGCGGTGCTCGAGCACGAAGGGATGGATGGGCGTGACCTCCGCGTCGCCGCAGGCGGCCCGCAGGCGCAGGAAGCTCGTCTTGAAGTCCTTGAAGGGCGGCAGTTGTGCGCCCTGCGTGCGCGCCGCCTCGCGCGCCAGACGCTTCCAGAACCCCTCCACCAGTTTCGGCGTCACACGCACGATCAGCACCGGCGGCACGTCGGCGAAGAACTCGGACCAGCTCCCGAAATCCGTGATCAGGCCGAGTCGGGCCTCCGCCTCCGGCGAGCGGGTACCGGCGCCCCCGGTCCACTCCGAGCGCCGCTGGGCGCGAGACACCATCGGCGGCGTGATGAACGCCACATCGAAGTCCGACGACGACGATGCGAGCGGTATGGGGGCGCCGCGGTTCTGCTCGGCGTCCTCGATCGCACCGGCAGGAAAGGACCGCGTGGGATCCACGGGCAGGTGCGGTGCCTCGGGCGGCGCCATGCCCGTCAGCTTCGCCCGTGCCGCGGAGATGGCTTCGCAGATGAAAGGTACCCGCACCACCGTGACCTCGGCGCGCCCCGGCACGTCGCCATCGGCGGGCACCGATGTCAGCCCCACCACCGCGCCCGCGGCGTTGAAGACGGGCCCTCCGGCACCGCCGAAGCCCAGCCGCAGATCGGTCGCGACGGCGCGCGGCGACAGCGTGGTCACCTCGCCCCACGTCTGGTCCGTCCTCCGCCGGAGCGGCGAGACGATGGTCACAATCTCGTCGCCGTCGTCGAGCGGCGGCGTGGTCTCGGGCGGACAAGCGAGAGGGAGCGGCGTGCGTCCGGAGAGAATGCCCGGATCGACCCAGACGATGGCGGCGCCACTGGCCGGCTGCGAGAACAGCACGCGCCCGGGCACCTTCAGGGACTCCGACAGCTGTACCTCGACCGAGGCCGCGGCGCCGATGGCGCTTCCGCTGGTGGCGATCAGGCCTTGTCGGTCGACCACGAACCCGGATGCGCGGGAGGTCGGGGACCAGATGGCCATGACGCTGCCCTGCCAGGTCGCGAACAGGAACGACGGATCGCTGTCGGGGGGCACCGCGCCGGTCGCCGGCGCCACCGCAGCCAGGGCGACGATTTCGGCGTTGGCGGCCGTGAGCTGCAGCGTGACGTCGCGGCCAGCCACCACGTCCACCATCTCGGTCCACTGGTAGGCCTGGCCCAGAAACGTGACCGGACGATCGGACTCGATGGTGTAGAGACCGGGCCGCAGCGCGACCTCCACGGTGCCGTCTGCCCCGGTCAGGACGCGTCTCGGTTCGGCTGTCGCCGGGTTGTCGCTGATGAGCAGCGCGTGGCGCGGTACGGGCGTCGCCGCCTTCGCCGAATTCAGCAGTATCACCGTGACGTGCAGGACGCCCGGCGCCTGGCCGAAGAGAACGCCTGTGGCGAACACGAGCGCGGCCAACACGCACGCACGACGCATCACCCTTCGATCGTTCCCCCGTCGCCTCAGACTGTCAATGGGCGCCGCCGCCCGTGCGCGCCGGGCGCCCCCCGGACCATAATCGACGACGGCACATGTCAATCGACCTCCTGGTGTTTGGCCCTCATCCCGACGACATCGAAATCGGCCTGGGCGGATCGATCGCGCGGCACACCGCCGAGGGCCGCTCGGTGGGCCTCTGCGATCTCACCGAGGCCGAGCTGTCGAGCAACGGCACGCGCGAGCAGCGGCGAGCGGAGGCTGACGCGGCGGCGCGCATCCTCGGCGCCCAGTGGCGGACCAACCTGGGCTGGCCCGACGGCGGCATCGAAGCCACCCCGGAGATGATCCGATCGGCGGTGGACCAGATCCGCCGCCACCGCCCGCGCGCAATTGCGATCCCGTATTGGGACGACCGCCATCCGGACCACGTCGCGGCGAGCCACGTGCTGCGGGTGGCCGCGTTTCGCAGTGGCCTCCGCCGCTACGCGACCGACGCCGATCCCTGGCGGCCGGAATGGGTGTGCTACTACTTCATCAACGACAGCGCCCCGCCCTCCTTCGTCGTCGACGTGTCGGCTTCCTACCTGCGAAAGCGCGAGGCGCTCGACTGCTATCGCAGCCAGTTCGCGCCCTCCGGTGAGGGCGCCGTCGCGACACGGCTCACCTCAGCGACGTTCCGCCAGCTGATCGAAAGCCGCGACCAGCAGTTCGGTGCGCTCGCCGGCGTGGCGTTCGCCGAAGGCCTCGTCGTCCGCGAGCCGGTACAACGGGCAGGCCTGCTGAAGACCACGTGAACATCGGCATGGTCTGCTACGCATCGGTGGGTGGCAGCGGCGTCGTGGCCACCGAGCTGGCGCACGTGCTCGCGCTTCGCGGCCACCAGGTGCACATCATCAGCAGCGATCCGCCGTTCCGCTGGCGATCCGGCGTGCCGGGGCTGTCGTTCGTGCCCGTCGAGGTTCCGCCGTACCCGTTGTTCCTGGAGCCCCAGTACCTGCTGGCACTGGCCAACACGATTGTCCGCGTGGCCGAGGCGCGGCAGCTCGACATCGTGCATGCGCACTACGCCGTGCCGCACGCCACGGCCGCCTACCTGGCGCACCAGATTCTCCTGGTCGAATCGAGCGTGGCGCCGCCGCGGGTCGTCACGACGCTGCACGGCACGGATATCACGCTGATCGGCAGCGACGCATCGTACACGCGGGCCGTGGCGTTCTCGATCGACCAGTCGCACGGGGTGACCGCCGTCTCACGGAGTCTCAGGGCCGACACCTTCTCGGCCCTCGGCGTTCGACGCGAGATCGAGGTCATTCCGAACTTTCTCGACGTCGAGCAGTACCGGCGCCGCTTCGACCCCGAACTCCGCGCACGGGTCGCTCCGGCCGACCGCTTCGACGCTGTGATCGTCCACGTGTCGAACTTTCGGCCGGTGAAGCGCGTGGATGCCGTCATCGACGTGTTCCGGCAGGTTCGGCAGCGCGTGCGTGCCCGGCTCGTGCTCATCGGCGACGGCCCGGTCCGCGCCGCCGCCGAGCGGCAGGTGGCCGAGCTGGGGCTGACCGACGACGTCCTGCTCCCGGGAGAGCAGGCCGATCTCGTGCCCTGGTTGTCGGTGGCTGACATGTTCCTGCTACCGTCGGCCCAGGAGAGCTTCGGCCTCGCCGCGCTCGAGGCCATGGCCTGCGAGGTGCCGGTCGTGGCGTCGCGTGTCGGAGGCTTGCCGGAGGTGATTGACGACGGCGTCACCGGGTTCCTGTGTCCGCCCGATCGATTGGATCTGATGGCCGAACGGAGCGTGGAGCTGCTGACGCAGACCGCGCGGCACGCGTCGATGGCCCGCGCGGCAGCCGAGGTCGTGCGCTCGCGCTACCGTCCCGATCTCGTGGTGCCGGCGTACGAGGCGCTGTACCGCAGGGTGCTCAGCCACCAGGGCTGACCAGGAGTTGCTGGCGCCGCTCGGCGGTCGGTGAGCGGAGCAATGCCGCGGAATGCGGGTGGCATGTCCGTGTCAGCGCACCCTCGGCCGACATCTGGCCCAGCACCTCGCGCAGCACCTGATTACCCGTCTTCCCCACCCTGGTCTTCTCGAGCAGGATGTCCTGCAGGCGGTTGGCGCGCGCCAGCGCCTGCGTAAGGCCGGCCGGTGCCGCGGGCCGGGGAAACAGGACTACGCTAGGGGTATGAAGACGGGCCGCTGGCGGTTGGCCTGGACCCTGGCCGGCATTCTCGCCGTGGCTGGCGCCGGCATCACGGTCGCCCACGCCCAGCGCATCTGGGGGGGCTTCTACGGCCGCACGCCGCCCAGGTTTCCCACGCCCGACACCTTCGAGGGCAGCTTCCACTTCTGCCGCGTCATGTTCACCAGCGACCGCCGCGAGAAGCAGGGGTGGGGCACGGACTACCCTGGCGCCGACATCAACTTCAGCGTCCGGCTGGCGGAGCTGACCAGGGTCCGGGTCAAGTGGACGCACGACGGCGAGGAACCGGTTCCCGACGCCGTCGTGGTCCGCCTGACCGACGATGCGCTGTTCCAGTGTCCGTTCACGTTCATGGAAGACGCGGGCACGGCACACTTCAGCGATATCGAAGTGGCGCGGTTGCGGGAGTACTTGTTGAAGGGCGGCTTCCTGCTCGTCTCGGACTATCACGGCACCAGGGCCAGGGAGCAATTCGACTACGAGATCGGGCGCGCCCTGCCGCGTGGCGAGTTCCCGATCGTGGATCTCACGCCGCCCGACCATGCGATATGGCGCACGATGTTCCAGGTGACGCGCCTGCCGCAGATGGCGTCCATCCAGACATGGCGCCGCTCCGGCGGGGGCACGCTGGAACGCTGGAACGACGACGGCGCGGGCCCCGACGCTCGGGGCATCGCCGATGCCCATGGCCGGTTGATGGTCGTGATGGTGCACAACACCGACATGCCGGACGGCTGGGAGCGCGAGGGCGAGGATCCTGAGTACTTCTTCAGCTTCTCGCCGGACGCCTACGCCGTCGGCATCAACATCGTGCTGTACGCGATGACGCACTGACGGCGCGATGCGAACCCCGCAGGCTTCGAGTACGATGGGCCGCATGGACACGAAGCACGCTCCGGAGTCCGGCGCCGGCGGGCGGCTCGCCGTCCTGATGGCCCACTGGCGCGAGTTCTGGCGCGGGTACTGGCAGTCGCCTCACGGCTGTTGAGGGATGGATCCAGTGGCCTGGGAGCAGGACACACGATTGCGTGACCGAGCGGCCGGGAGGGCGCGTGCGCGGAAGCCGTTGCCCTTCTGGTCCCAGCGCTACCCGGGGGACTGCGGCGACTGACGTATTGGCCCGCACACGGGCTGTCACATCCCGGTTCGGGGGGCGCTCACCAGATCTTCGCGCGCTCCTCGGGCGGACGGTAGGCCAGGCCCATCGGCGCGGTGCTGTTGAGGCAGCGTTCCCACCACACCCGCGCTGCGGCGTGCCGCGGCGACTCGCGATTGCAGGCGGGCACCAGAAGGTTCACGTCGGGCAGGATCACCGCCGCAGCCTCGCGCCGGACGCCTCCGCCTCGAGTTCATCGACGAGATGACTGAGCCGGTCGAGATCGATGTCGCGCTTGAAGCGTGTCTCCAGCGTCAGAGTGGTCCGCCTGAAGGCATCATGTCTCGCCATTGTGATGCCGAGATGCATACGCGTCCGCCTCAGGCAGCATCTTCCCCGGGTTCATCAGATTGTGCGGGTCCAGCGCGTGCTTGATGGCGCGCATCACACCGAGCGCTTCACCGTGCTCGGCTTCCAGGTACTTCATCTTGCCCAGTCCCACGCCGTGCTCGCCCGAGCAGGTACCACCCATGCGGAGGGCGCGCTCCACCAGGCGCTGGCTGTACGCCGAGACCCGCGCCACCTCCGCCGGGTCGCCGGGGTCGAGCATCAGGATGAGGTGGAAGTTGCCGTCGCCCGCGTGGCCAACGAGGGGTGCGGCAATTCCGGACGCTCGCGCATCGGCCTCGGTCTCGAGGATGCACGGCGCCAACTGCGAAATCGGCACGCACACGTCGGTCGTCATCGCTCGAGCCCCCGGGCGCGACGCGAGCGTCGCGTAGTACACATCGTGGCGCGCCTGCCACAGTCGCGCGCGGTCCTCGGGTGTCGTCGCCCACCGGAAGCCGAGCGCGCCGTGCTCGCGCGCGATTTCGTCCACCGCCTGGGCCTGCTCGTCCACCACCGCCTGGCTGGTGCCGTGGAACTCGAAGAACAGCGTCGGCGTTTCGGGATAGCTCGTCTTCGAGAACCGGTTGACGATGGCCAGTTGCGTCTCGTCGATGATCTCCATGCGCGCCACGGAGATGCCGAGCTGGATGACCTGGATCACCGTGTCGGCCGCGCCCTCCATCGTCGGAAATGGGCACACGGCCGCGGCCACCGCGTCGGGCCGGCCGTAGAGCCGGAGCGTCACCTCGGTGATGACCCCAAGGGTACCCTCCGAACCGACGAACAGCCGCGTGAGGTCGTATCCGGACGAAGACTTCCGCGCGCGGCTGCCCGTGTGGATGACGCGGCCGTCTGCCAGGACCACGGTGAGGCCCATCACGTTCTCGCGCATCGTCCCGTAGCGAACGGCGGTCGTGCCCGAGGCGCGGGTGGCGGCCATGCCACCGATGGTGGCATCGGCGCCAGGGTCGATGGGAAACATCAGCCCGGTGTTCTTGAGCGCCGCATCGAGTGTCTTCCGTGTGATGCCGGCCTCGACGGTCACGTCGAGGTCGTCCTGGCTCACCCGAAGCACGCGCGTCATGCGTGTCAGGTCGATGGACACACCGCCCTTCACGGCGTTGACGTGGCCCTCCAACGAACTCCCCATGCCGAACGGCACCATCGGCACGCGAGCCGCGGCGCAGGCCCGGACGGTGGCCGAGACTTCGTCGGTGGAAAGCGGAAAGACCACGGCGTCAGGTCTTGCCGGCGCGTGCCAGGACTCGGCGTGGCTGTGGTGATCGCGAACCGCGTCCGCCGTGGAGACGCGGTCTCCCAGAAAGCTACGAAGCGTGTCGATGATGGTCACGGGGTTGGGGGCGGCACGTGCGAGACTGGTTCAGATTCTGCCACCGAGGCGGATCTTGATGCAAAATCCAGGTCATCGTGCCACGCCCTATGTTCTCCAACAAGACCGTCACGTTCCTCCGAAAGCTGAAGAAGAACAACGACCGCGCCTGGTTCCACGCGCACCGGGACGAATACGAGCGCGACGTCCGCACGCCGATGGTGGCCATCGTCGAGCGGCTGGCCGGGGACCTGCCCAGCTTCGCGCGCGACCTCGTCGCCGATCCGAAAGTTTCGCTCTTCCGTCCATGGCGCGATACGCGGTTCAGTGAGAACAAGGCCCCGCTCAAGACCAACATTGCGGCGGTGTTCCCCCATCGACGCCTGGGCCGGATGGCCGGAGCCGGTCTCTACTTCGAGGTGGCCACCACGTGGGTCTGGATTGGGGGCGGCGTTTACGCACCTGACAGCGGGCAACTGCACGCGATCCGCGAGCACATCGTCGCTCACCGGCGGCGTTTCGACCGGCTGGTGCAGGCACCCGCCTTCATGAAACTCGACGGCTTGCAGGGCGATACCCTGACGCGCGTGCCGCGCGGCTGGCCGAAGGATCATCCGGCGGCGGCCTACCTGAAACACAAGCAGTTTCTCGGCTTTCGCGAGGAGCCCGCGGCCTTCGCCGCGCGGCCCGACTTCTACAAGCAGTTGCTCGCTACCATGAAGGTGCTCGCGCCCCTGGTGGCCTTCCTCAACGAGCCGCTCCTCGAGCGGCTGGCGGTGGACAAGCGCGCACACATGCTGGATGAGTGACTCGGCGGCGGGGGTTGTCGCCGGGACTGAAGTCCCGGCGCTCCATGATTGTGCTCGTCACCGGGACTGAAGTCCCGGCGCTCCATGATTGTGCTCGTCGCCGGGACTGAAGTCCCGGCGCTCCATGATTGTGGGCTGGGTCCGGGGTGGGTGGAGCGCCGGGGTGGGTGGAGCGCCGGGACTTCAGTCCCGGCGACTAACCGCCACCTACTCTTACGCCCGCCGTCCCATCGCGAAGAGCACCGCCCCCGCCACCAGCGCCGCCGCGCCAGCGGCGAGCTGCTGCAGCGTGGCACCGAACAGAATGCCGGCCGCCACCACCGTGGCCACGACCGGAATCACCGGGCCGAGCGGGATGACGAACAACGCCTCACGCATCTCGTCGGTCGGTCGCTGCCGCCGCAGCACGAGCGTGGCGAGGCACACCGCCAGATACATCACCAGCCGCGCCACGGCGCTGACGGCGGCCAGGAAGACGAACGATCCGGAGAGAGCGAGCGCCAGCGCCAGCACGGCGGTGAACAGGATGGCGTTCTCCGGCGTGCGATAGGTGGGGTGCACGCGCGCGAACCAGAGCGGCAGGTCGCCGTTCTCGGCCAGCGCGAACAGCGTGCGCGACCCGTTGAGGATCTGCCCCATGTTGTTGCCGGCCATCGATACCGACGAGCCGACCGACACCAGCAGCGCGCCCGCCACGCCCAGGAACACCGCCGCGCCGTCGGCCAGCGGTGTCCGCGACTCGGCAATGGCCGGCAGAACTCCCGTGGCCACCACCGAGGTCAGCGTCATGACGATGGCGACGGTGACGAGGGTGACCACGAACGCAAACGGCACGTCGCGTCGCGGGTCTTTCGCCTCGCCGGCCAGAATGCCCGTCACCTCGTACCCGCCATAGGCGAAGATCAGCAGCAGGGCCGCCGAGCCCGCCTGCCCCAGCGTCACCGGTGGCATCGTCGCCCACCGCGCGCCATCCACGAACCAGATGCCCACCACGATGAACAGCCCTAGCGGCAGGAGCTTGCCGACCGTGAGCACGTTGACCACCCACGACGACTGCTTGATCCCGCGAATGTTGATCCACGTGATCACCACCGTCACGACGGTAATGAGGGCGCTGCGTTGCAGCCCCTCGGCCAGCGAGGGCCAGTAGAACGCCAGCGCCAGGGCCAAACCGTTGGCAACCGACGCCTGGCTCGACACGCGGGTGAACCACATCATCCAGCCGATTTCGAACCCGACGAAGCGGCCGAAGGCCGCCCGCGCTGGAAGGTACGGGCCGCCGGTGCGGTCGAATCGACTGCTCACCTCGGCAAAGCACAGCGCGATCGACAACGACAGGATTCCCACGGCGAAGAAGGCCAGCGGACCCCACGGGCCCACCAGCCGTGCCACGTCGGCGGGCAGCAGGAAGATGGCGCTGCCGATGACCTGGTTCACGCCGATGGCCGTCAGGTCCCACCGCCCGAGCGCGCGACGCAGTTCAATCACGAGGTCTGTTCCCTGATCCCGGCAATGCGCGCCACGAGGTCGTCGGCGGTGAAGGGTTTGGTCAACACATCGGCGCCGGGCGACGTCGGCAGGCTTCCGTCGCGATCGACGTGCCCGGTTATGAACAGCACGTGAGTATCGGGCCGCACGCCCGACAGGGATGCGGCCAGCTCCTTGCCGCCCATGCGCGGCATCATGACATCGGTGACCAGCACGTCGATGGGGCCGGCGTGCCGCTCGGCCAGCTCGAAGGCCTCGCGCCCATCTCCGGCTTCGAGCACGGTGTACCCGCGTCGCGTCAAGGTGCGCGTCACCAGCATGCGCACCGACGGGTCGTCTTCGGCAACGAGCACGACCCCACGGCCGTCCACCCGCCGTTCCTCTGCCGGAGCCGCCGTGTCGGCCGCCCGCGGGACGTGCACCCGAACGCCGTGTCCTGCCCCTCGGTGCTCTCGACCGCGAGGCAGCCTCCGCGCTGCCCGGCGGTCCACGCCGCGTACAGCTCGGGGCGCCGGTGGCGGAGAAACAGGCGCCGGGCGGACGACCGGTCGCACTCGGTGAGGTCGAGGTCTGCGTGCAGCACGTGGTCCGACCCGCGCGGCGCACGGGCCACGACCTGGCCGCCCGGATCGCAGACGAACGATTCGCCGGCGAATTCGAGACGGTCTTCCTGGCCGACGCGGTTGCACAGCGCGACGAAGTACCCGTTCTGAAACGCCGACACGCGCATCTCGGCGTCGTAGAGCCCTTCGGGCCACTCGTCCACGGCGCCGGCTTGCGGCACGACCACGACATCGGCGCCGCCAATCGCGAGGGCTCGCATGTATTCGGGGAAGTGACGGTCGTAGCAGATGGCCACGCCGATGCGGCCCGCGCGAGTGTGATACACCGGCGCACCAGTATCGCCCGGCGTGTAGTAGCCCTGCTCGTGGAAGCAGGGGTAGTCGGTGATGTGCACCATGCGCGTCACGCCGAGCAGCGTGCCGTCGGCGTCGATCACCGGCGAACTGTCGTAGGCGTGCGCGCCGTCGCGTTCGTACAGATTGAGCACCACCACGACGCCCAGCTCACGCGCTTTCTCCTGGAATGCCGACACGAGCGGGCCCTCCAGCGGCTCGGCCTGGGCAAGTGGGTCGGCGCCCGCCGGGCGCTGCGGGTAGAACCACTCGAAGGCCAGCTCGGCAAACGCCACGACCTCCGCACCGCCGCGCGCGGCGGCCTCCAGGGAGGCGAGCCCCCGGGCGATGTTGGCGGCCTTGTGGCGGGTGGCGTGCTGCTGGACCAGGGCGATGCGCATGCGGGGCCAAGTGTACACGTCGTCAGTCGGCCGCACGACCCGGGCCGGCGGCCGCCGAATTATGATCTCCCCATGCCTTTCACTACCCGCCTTGTCGGCCTCATCCTCATGCTCATCGGCATCGGCACCTACCTGCTGACCGGCCGCACCAGCGTCACCGCCCTCATTCCCGCCTTTTTCGGAGTGGTCTTCGTGGGGCTGGCCTACGTCGCCCGCAACGAGGCCGCCCGCCGGCACGCCATGCACGCCGCGGTGGCCCTCGCGCTCATCGGCGTGCTGGGGACACTCGGCCGCGCCATTCCGGCCGTGGCGGCCGGCCAGCTGATGCGGCCCGCGGTGCTGGCGCAACTGGTGACCGCTGTGGTGCTGGGCATCTACGTCTGGATGGGCGTGCGGTCGTTCATCGCCGCTCAACGCGCCCGCCAGGCCTAGCGGGACGTGGCCGTCTTGCGCGGCGGGTTGAAGAACGGCGTTGGCACCACGCGGGCCGGTGCCCGGTGGCGCACGACGTCCACCGTCACCTCCATCTCGACGCGCGAACCCACGGCGAAGTACGGCCGATCGATCGTCGCCAACGCAATCATCTTCTTGAGCGTCGTGGACCACGTCGTGGACGTCGCACGGCCGATCTGCGTGCCACCGCGGTACACCGGCACGGGCACGCGCGACGTTTCGGCGGCCACCGCCGGCGGCAGCCCGACCGCTTCGTAGAGCGCCTCCACCGCCGCCCAGTCGAGCTCGAGGCCCACGACCTGCCGCGCATGACCGCGGCGATACTGGTCGGCCAGTGCGCGCCGGCCGACGAAGGCAGGCTTGGCCAGATCCACCAGCCGCCCCAGGCCGAGCTCGTACGGCGAATACGTTTGCGACTCGAGGAGCGCCTTCCGGCTGCTGTGAAAGTCCACGTCGACGAGCAGCAGCCCGGCCTCCACCCTCGCCACATCCAGCGCCAACAGGCCGGCCGCGTGCAGGTCGTACGCGGGGCCGGCCTCGGCCAGGGCATCCCACACCGCCAGCGCCCGGTTCCACGGCATCCAGATCTCGTAACCGAGGTCACCCGTGTACCCCGTGCGCGTCACCTCAACCGGGACACCGGCAATGTCTCCACTGGTCGCGCGGAAGTATTTCAAGGTGTCGAGCGGCGCGGTACACACCGCACCGAGCAGGGCGCGGGATGTCGGCCCCTGAAGGGCCAGAGCCGCCACCTGCTCTGAGATGTCCTCGATCTGAACATCGAGTCCGGTGGCGTTTTCGGTGAACCATCGCAGATTCGGATGTGCCGCCGTCCAGCGGTACGTATCCTCACCCACTCTCGTCACCGTCCCATCGTCGATGACCGAGCCGCGTTCGTCGCACCAGGGCGTGTACCAGACCTGGCCGACCGACATCCGTTCCACGTTCCTGGTGATGAGGCGATTGACCAGGCGCGCGGCGTCGGCACCACGGACGCGGTACTTGAAGAGGGGAGAGATGTCGATCAACGCACACGCGTTGCGGATGGCGTTGTACTCGTGGTCGTGGTGCGTCTCGTAGGCGCCGACCGCGTAGTAGCCGGACCAGTCGCGAAAGTTGAGACTCTCGGCGAGTGGCAGCGTGCGTCGGTGGAAGGCGGAGCCGAGCGGCATGGGAGGGATTATACGGACAGCGCCAGGTGCGGCACGCGCGCGGCCGGATCACGTGGGGGCGCCGCGAGGGCCGACCGTCAGTCTTCCTTCCACGGGTTGGTCGCAAACACCGCCAGTTCCGGCCAAAGCACGCGCCTCGGCATGTTCAGGGCCGCGATGATGGTGCCCGCGATGTCCTCCGCGTACAGTTTGTTGGGATTGTTCCGCCCCGTGCGGCCGCCGAAGCTGGTTTGCACCTCGGAGGGGCACACGCACGTCACGCGGATGCCGTGTGGCCGCAACTCGGCCTGCCAGCACTGGCTGATGCCCCGCACCGCCCATTTGCTGCCCGCGTAGGCCGTCGCTGTCGCCGCGCCCTTCATCCCCGAGGTGGAGGCCACATTGACGATGTCGCCATCTGCCTGCGTCTTCATCAGGGGCACCACGCGGTTGGTGAGGTCCACGAGCCCGAAGACGTTGGTCTCGAACATGGTCCGCATCGCGTCCACGTCCATCGCACCAATCTCAGCGCGGTAGGCGTAGCCCGCGTTGTTGATCAGCACGTCCACCCCACCCATGCGCGCAACGCAGTCTGCCACGACGCGGGCGTTGTCGTCCCCTCTGGCCACATCCGCCTGCACGGCATGGACGCCGGTCCGGCTCGCCACGTCCGCCAGCCGCCGCGGGTCGCGCCCGGTAACCACCACCGCGTGTCCGGCCGCGGCCGCCTGCTCGGCGAGCGCCGCGCCAATTCCCTGGCTGCCTCCGGTGATCAGAAACCGTCGTTGCGGCATACATCCCTCCTGTCACGTCCGGTCGCGGACGCGCCATCCGATTCTATCGTCATGGCCTCACAGGGCCTTCTGGCAGCAGACGATGCGCCCGCGTCCATCCTCTTTCCGCGAAACGCTCAATAGCGCCACCACGGCGTCGTCATCCCCTCCGGCTTGTGCCTTGCGATGTGCGCCGCCATCTGTTTCAGCCGCTCGGGCACGGTTTCCGGCCCCTGCCAGCAGTGTCCCTTGCCATCGCCGTACAGGAAGAAGCCTTCGTAGTGCGGGTTCTCCGTCGTCCGCATCCACTCCTCAAGCTCCTTCGTCGAGTTGTTCAGGAAAAAGTTGTCCATCGTCCCCGTGTAGACGTGGATCTTGTCCACGAGCTTCGGGCCGACGGTGGACCAGTGGCGCTTCAGGTACTCCAGCAAGTCGTAGTGCTCGCGCCAGTAGTCCGCCACTTCGCGATCGATTACGCCGGTGCGCTTGTCGAAGAGCGGCTTGAAATAGCCGTCGGGCCCGACCGGGCCGAACACGGCGGACCAGATGTCGAGCTGCTCGCCCGAGCGGCCCTTCGTGCCGTTGGCCAGCTCGAAGTAGTTCCGCTGCTCTGAGGTGAGCCGCACGTGCCCGTTCACCTCGCGGGTATTGATGATGGGCACGGTCCGCCAGTCCACCTTGCGGGTGAAGGCGTTCTCATCCGTGTAGATGTTGATGCCCTCCACGTCGGTGAACGTCACCGAGTCGGGACAGTAGGACCACACGCCACCGTAGAAGTCCGGGTAGAACATCTGATGCGCCAGCGAGATCCAGCCGCCGGTGGAACCGCCGTCGGTGATGCGCGCCCACGGCTCACCGATGGCGCGGAACTGCCGTTCCACTTCGGGAATCAGCTCCTGCATGATGGCATCGCCGTAGGGCCCGACGTTGGCCGAGTTCACGCCGTAGCTGTCGTCGAAGTACGGCGCCGGGTGTTGGAGCGTCACCACGAGCATCCGCGGAAAGTCGTCGCGCATCCAGGCATCATAGAGATCGCCGCTCTCCTGGAAGTTGAGGGGTGGGGCGATCGAGAAATGGCCCTGGCGGTAGAGCACGGGATATCTGACCGTGGAGGTGGCGTAGTCGCGAGGAAGCAGGACGGTGGCGCCCAGGTAGATGGGCCGCCCCCAGAACTTCGTGAGGAGCGCACTCTGGATCTTGATGCGCTTCACGAACGCGGTATCCGCCGGTACGGTGACGGGGAGAATCGTCTGATCGGCCACCAGCTTGATGGGCTCGGTCGTCGCGTCGATGTGGACCTTCTGCGGCCGGCTGTAGAGATTTCCCGGCGAGACGTTCCAGCGCTGCCCTTCCCACTGGTCGTCGTGCATCCACACAGCGTGGCCGTCGGCCCGCTTGAACTCCGAGTAGACGTTGACGAGGGCCTGCACGACGTAGTCGCCCGGCGGCAGGTCCTTGAGGCTCTCGAGCGGCGTCCCGAGGTCGGTGCCGTCGATGATGGCGGCCTGACCCGGCTTCAGGTTCTCGACGTCGCGCCCGAAGAACGGCGTGCCGGTGCGGCCCACCTGCAGGCGCGGCTCGCGCTCGTCCGTGCGCGCCACCATGAAGAACACGCGCCCGGTAATCGGCTCGCCCTTCACGGTGGGCGGGACGGTAATCTCCACGCGAACGCCGCGTTCAGCAGGTGTCGTCGTTCGCGGCCGGGGCGACTGGGCAGCGAGACCGGCGGCGAGAATGACGGCGAGGCAGGCGGCCAGGGCAATGCGCGGCATGGTCCGGCTATGGTGGCCGGGATGCTGGGATGGGTCAACCCGCCGTGTCACTTGACCATGCGGGGCGGAGAGACTTCCCACCTACGCTGGCGGACGGGCGCGAGCCTGCTGCAGCGCCTCGGCCACGTCCTTCGCGTCCTTCAGGCCCAGCCCCGTGGCCTCGCGCAGCAGCTTGATGGCGTCGATCTTCTTGTTGCGATCGAGCGCGCTCATGACGGCCGCCGAGCGCGTGCCGTCGAGCTCCCGCGGCGTGCCCAAAGCGGTGACCGTGATGCGCGGCTGCCCCCCGAATTCGGTGCGAAGAGTCGCCGTGGCGGGAGGTTCCTCCTCGCCGGCCGGGCCCCGCCGGCGCACCATCAGACCGATGAGGAACCCGGCGACCAGCCCCGCCAGCAGGGGGCTGACGCCCAGGGATGTCAGGTAATTGGACAGGTCGGTCATGGTTCGCGGTCGCCCCTGCCCCATTTTCGGCTTGTGGGCCTCTTTGGGATATGACTGGCCGTACCGCCGGAGGACGCCATGCTCGCTGTTAGGCGCTTCATCGGCTGCAACGAGGCCGGCGTGCAGGGCGGAACGCCGTACGCTACGGCACCACGACGCGCTGCTGCGACGTGGCGGCTCCTCCCCCGCACAGGTTGGCCCCGGCCACACTGAGCCAGTAGGTCCCCGAGGGGACTGTCCCCGACAGGCTTCGTCCGCTGGTGGGGAAACTTCCGAAGTAGTCGCCGCTCACCAGCACCGTGTAGCCGGTGACCGCGGAACCGCTGGCCGGCGGACCCCACGACACCGACAGCACGCCGTTCTGCTGCCAGGCCCGGAAAAGGGTGGGCGCTTCGGGTAGCCCGGTGCAGGGATACGGGCCCGGCGGCGGCGGGACCGTCAGCGTCACCGCGTTCGAATGGGGACTGTCCCCACCGGCGTTCACGGCCGTCAGGGTCGCGGTGTAGGTGCCAGGCGGGATGGTCGAGACACTGAACTGCTCACTCATGGGCAGTGGCACGGCCGCCGTGATGGCGCCGGTGACGTTCAGCCGGAGGTTGGTGGGCGTGCCGCCCGTGAACGTGTTCGTCCACGACAGCGCCACCGTGGGTCCCACCACGAACGCCAGGAGGTTCGCGGGAGCCGACGGGGCCGCGGGCACATTGAGGAAGAGCTGGATCTCGTTCGACGACACGCTGCGAACACGGCCCGCCCGGGCGACCACGCGCGCGTAGAACACGCCGGTCGGCGCCTGGAACGTGAACTCGGGCGCTGCGCTCCCGGTGTCGATGCTGGCCAGCACCTCGTCGGGATTGAGCCCGCCTTCAACCAGATAGGTGACGGACCGCAGGCCCGACACCGGCGGCGTCCAGGCAAGGGTGACGCTCTGCCCCTCCATGGCCACAACCCGCAGTCCCGACGGCGCGGACGCGCCGCTGCCAGACGCGGCGGCTATGGCTTCCGAGGCCGCGCCGCCGCCTGCGCCATTCACCGCACCCAGCCGGATGTCGTACGGAACGCCATCGGCCAGGCCGCCCATCACCAACGGCGACGCGGTGGACGCCGGGTCCCGTTCCGTCCACGTCGCGCCATCGTCAAGGGAGTAGGCGTAGTTGGTCGGCGCGAACGTCGGCTCGCTGGTCGGCGGCGGCGCGAACGACAGGCTCAGCGTGCCGGCGCCGGCCTCGACGATGGTGGGCGACGGCGCCATCGGCGTGGCGTGCCAGGACCGTGCCTGGATCGCCGACATGTTGCCCGCCTGCTGGAACCACACCACGCGGGCGTTCCCGCCAGGGTCGATCTGCACGTGCGGGTTGTAGGCCTGCTGGCCCAGCGCGGAAAGGTCTCCGGTCGGCGCCCACACACCCGTCGCGGCCACGAACCGCGCCGCCCGCAGGCAGGTGCAGGGGCTGGCCAGCAAGCGGCTCCAGGTGGCAACTCCATTCCCGGCGGCATCGATGGCCACCTCGACTCGTGGGTACGCGAGTCCTTCCCCGGACAGCACGGTGGTGCCGCTCCAGCGCCCCGAGGCGACCTCGTAGCGCGCAGCCTCCACGATAGTGAGTTGCGGGCCTACCTCGCGCACCCACGCGGCCAGTGCATTGCCCGCCGGGTCCACCGCCACGGCTGGTGCACCAGCCCCGGTGGACGCGAGTCGAACGGGTAGCAGCCACGAGGCGATCGCGCGGTCGTAACGTGCGGCCCAGACGTCGCCTCCCTGGCCCCACACCGCGATGGCTTGGCCAGCCTGGTCCACGCCTACCCGAGGCGACCCGCCGCCGAGCCCGCCTATCACCGGCATCAGCCCCGGCCCGGTCCACGAGCCCGTGCCGGCGTCGTACCGGGCCCAGTAGACGCCGTTGGCGGCGAACACCGCCACCGCGTTCCCGTCCGGGTCGAACGCGAGATCGATGCTGGCGAACAGGGCCGGGGCCGTCAGTAGTTCGGTGACCTCGCTCCACGTGCCCGCTGCGGCCGAGAACCGGGCGGTCTGCACCGCGATCTCGCTGACAGACACGAACCTCGCCCACATGGCGATGGCGTTGCCGTGCTGGTCCGCGGCCACGCTCGCTCCAATCGCGGTCTGTCCGGCCGCCGATAGATCCACGGGCGCCGTCCAGGCACCCGACGCCGCCAAGTAGCGCGAGGCATGGAGGCGGTAGTGGCTGCCGTCGAAGCGCTGCCAGACAGCCACCGCGTTGCCCGCGGCGTCGCTGGCGATGCGGGCGCCGCCGGTCGCCGACGCCGGATCGGAAATAGTGACGGGAGCGGTCCATGTATCGCCACCGGCGGCGAGCCGAGCGCTTTGCACCACCTCAGTCGCACCCAGCTTCTGCACCCAGACGATGGTGGCACTGCCATCGGGGTGCGTGGCTACCTGTGGGTCATTGAGTCCCGGGCCGGTGAGGGCCGGGGCCGAGACGGTGCGCAGGTCGTTGGTCCAGCCCTGCTGGGCGGCCACCTCAGAGGGCAGGGCGGCCAGCGCCACCGCGGCGAGGCACGAACAGACCAGAGCCGGCCATGCCCGAGCGTCTCTCCAGTTGCGAGTTGGTCTCCGGTTGTGCGTGCGCACGACCTCTACTCCTTGCCCGGCGCTCGAACGACGCGGAGGGCCCACATTACTTAGCTGATGCAACGCCCAGGCCAACACACGTGACCGGGATCGGGCTGAATTCGACCAAAGGTGTCGGCGCCCGCGGCGATGGCATCCCGTCTCGTGGCGAATCTCCGTCAACACGTGCCGGGCGTCCGTATCAGCGCGACGCTGGCGCCGGCCGGCCGCGCGGGGCCATCCACGTATAATCGCCCCGCACCGTGAAATACGACGCGATCGTGATCGGCGGCGGCCACAACGGCCTCACCTGCGCCGCCTACCTCGCGCGCGCGGGACGGCGGGTGCTCGTGCTGGAGCGGCGGCACGTGCTGGGCGGCGCGGCCGTCACCGAAGAGATTCATCCCGGCTTCAAGTTCTCGGTGGCCTCGTACGTGGTGTCGCTGTTGAGACCCGAAATCATCCGGGACCTCGACCTGCCTCGGCACGGCATGGAACTGCTGCCGCTGGACGGCACGTTCACGCCGATGCCCAACGGCGACCACCTGTGGCGCGTGAACGATCACGAGAAGACGCGCCGCGCGATTGCACGCCACTCCAGGCTCGACGCCGAGGCCTACGACGAATACGGCCGGGCCATGGTCGAGATGGGGCGCTTCGCCAAGCCCATCCTGTCGATGACGCCGCCCGACCCCACCTCGCTCGACCCTCGTGGGCTGCTGGAGCTGCTCTCCATCGGCAGGCGCTTCCGCGGCATGCGCGCCCAGGATCGCCTCAACCAGGTGCAACTGCTGACGATGGGCGCGGTGGACTTCCTGGATCAGTGGTTCGAAACCGATGTCCTCAAGGCGACGATGAGCGCGTCAGGCATCATCGGGACGTTCCTGGGCGTGCGCTCGCCCGGCACGGCGTACGTGTTGCTGCACCACTACATGGGCGAAATCGACGGCTCGTTCCGCTCGTGGGGCTTGTCGCGCGGGGGCACCGGCGCGGTATCGAACGCCATTGCCGCCGCGGCGCGCGGCTTCGGTGCGGAAATTCGCACCCAGGCGCCGGTCGCGCGCATCGTGACCAAGAACGGCCGAGCCACCGGCGTGGCCCTCGAGAACGGCGACGAACTCGACGCCGACATTGTCGTGTCGAGCGTGGACCCGCGGCACACGTTCCTGCACTGGATGGACGAGAAGGAACTGCCCGGGGACTTCGTGGAGGGCGTGCGGCGCTACAAGTTCCGCGGTTCGTCCGGCAAGGTGAACCTGGCGCTCGACGGGCTGCCGAGCTTCACGAGCCTGCCGGGCGCAGGGCCGCACCTGCGTGGTGCCATCTCGATTTCGCCCAGCGTGGAATACATGGAGCGCGCCTACGACGAGGCGAAGTACGGGCGCTTCTCACGCCGTCCGTACATCGACATCGTCATTCCGTCGCTCACCGATCCGTCGGTGGCGCCGCCGGGCAAGCATGTGATGTCGTGCTTCGTGCAGTACGCGCCCTACGACCTGCGCCCGGAGCGCCGGGACGGTGACAGTCCGGAGCACCGGGACTTCAGTCCCGGTCCGGAGCGCCGGGACCGTCCGGAGCGCCGGGACCGTCCGGAGCGCCGGGACCGTCCGGCGCTCCGGACTGAAGTCCCGGCGCTCCGGAGCGTCACCCACGAATGGGATCGCCAGCGCGAGGCGTTCGGCGACACCGTCATCGACACCATCGCCGAGCACGCACCCAACATCCGCGATCTCATCCTGCACCGACAGGTGCTGACGCCACTGGACATGGAGCGCGACTTCGGGCTCTCGGAGGGCAACATCTTCCAGGGCGAGCTGACGCTCGAACAGCTGTTCTTCCTGAGGCCGGTGCCCGGCTGGGCGCAGTACACGACCCCGATCCGCGGCCTGTACATGTGCGGATCGGCCACCCATCCCGGCGGCGGCATCATGGGCGCACCGGGAAAGAACGCGGCGGAGAAGATTCTCCGGCGGTGACCCGCCAGTCTCTCGATGCATCAACATCCGTACGACGCGATTGTGATCGGTGGAGGTATCAATGGCCTCACGTGTGCGGCCATGCTCGGCAAGGCGGGGCTGCGGACGCTGCTGCTCGAGGCGCGTGACACGGTCGGCGGATGCGCGGCCGAGCATGAGCTGGCGCCGGGCTTCCGCGTGCCGACGCTGGCCCACCGCACCGGGCCGCTCCGCGCGGACGTCGTCGAGCAACTGCGGTTGACGGACCACGGCCTGTCGTTCGTCACCCAGCCGTTTCGCTGCACGGCACTGTCGCCCGATGGCCGCGCGATGGCGCTGCACGGCGATCCGGCAAAGGCCGCCGCGTCGATTGGCCGGTTCTCGGTGCGCGATGCCGCGGCCTGGCCCGCGTATACGGCGTCCATGGCGCGCGTGGCCGGGGTGGTGAGCACGCTGTTCGCGCGCACGCCGCCCGACGTGGATGCCCCGGGCACCCACGACCTCTGGACGCTGATGCGCACGCTCGGCGCCTTCCGGGGACTGCCAAGAGAGGATGCCTGGCGGCTGCTCCGGTGGGGGCCGATGGCCGTGGCCGATCTGGTGAGCGAACTCTTCGAAACCGAGCTGCTGCGGGCCGCCGTCGCGGCGGACGGCCTGCTGGGCGGGATGTTCGGCCCCTGGTCGGCCGGCAGCGGGTTGCAACTGCTGCTGCACGAAGCCAACGCGGCCGTGGGCGTGCCGCGCGATGCCGAGGTGGACGGCGGCCCGGTGGAAGTGGCCCGAGCCCTGGAGCGCTCGGCGGTGCGCCACGGTGTGGACATCCGGACCGGGACGGCCGTGGCCCGAGTGCTGACGCGGAGCGATCGCGCGGTCGGCGTCGCCCTGCCGTCGGGGGAAACCCTCGAGGCCCGCGCGATTGTGTCGGGCCTGGATCCGAAGCGTACGTTCCTCACGCTGTGCGAGGCGGAGGACGTGCCGCCGGAGTTCCTGTGGCGCATCCGGCACCTGCGTGCGCGCGGCACGCTGGCCAAGGCGAACATGGCGCTCTCGGCCCTGCCGGCGTTTGGTGAGGCAACCACGGCCATGCTGGCCGGGCGCGTCCGGATTGCGCCGGACCTCGAGTACCTGGAGCGCGCGTTCGACCATGCGAAGTACGGCGAGTGGTCGCCCGCACCGTGGATCGAGTTCACGGTCCCCTCCCTGCTGAACCCCGCGCTCGCGCCAGGCGGCGCGCACGTGCTCTCGGCGTACGTGCAGTGGGTCCCGGACGGTCACGGCGCTCCGGGGGCGGCAGGCAGCGAGCAGGCGGCAGACGAAGCGCTCGAGGTGGTGCTCGACACGCTCGAGCGTTACGCGCCCGGACTGCGGCGCCTGGTGGTGCAGGCGGAAATCGTCACGCCCGCCGACATGGAGCGCGACTGGGGCCTCAGCGGCGGCCACATCTTTCACGGCGAGCTGTCGCTCGACCAGGCGTTCACGATGCGGCCGCTGCTGGGCTGGGGGCGCTACGAGACACCTGTCCCCGGCCTGTACCTGTGCGGCTCGGGCACGCATCCCGGGACGGGGCTGACTGGTGGGTCCGGCGCGAACGCCGCACGGGTCGTCGGGGAGGCTCTGCGGTAGAGACGGGGTCGGCCGCAGGCACGACATCGCTTCCAACGAACGGCAGGGCCCGACCATCAAACCTGCCATTCACGTCCTGGAGCGATGACCATGATTGCAGTGATGCTTGCGGCCGCCCTGGCCACTCAACAGCCTGAGCTTGGTAGTGCGGATGCCGTAGCCAGGCTCCTCGCCTCGCTCAAGGCCGCCGATCCGGCGGTGTGCGAACTCGCGGGGCGTTCGCTGACCAACGGCGGCAGGTGGCGGGGTGGGGACATCGACGAACCGATGCCCATGCCCACGCCCACACCCGTACCGATGCCCATGCCGTTCGCCGGACGCGGCAAGTCGGTCTCGGCGCCGAGTCCGCGTATACGGTCGAGGTCGGGGAAGGAGTGGGACCCTGGCGGGCTCGCGGTCTTTCGAACCGCCCTTCGCGACCAGAGCCGCTGCATCCGGCGTATCGCGGCGCGCGTCGTCGCGCACGCCGCCGCTGACGCTGGCCGTCCGTCACGTTCAGCAAGCGCCTCATGGCTGAGCTCGCGTGCCGGCCGAGCCGACCGGCGGCCCGGGCCCGATGCCCGATCGCGAACCAAATCGCGGCCCGGATCGTCTGAGCAGATGTTCACCTTACCTGGTAAGGTGAGACAATGCCCGAGCCGCCCATGGAACTGCTCCAGGGAACACTGGACGTCCTGATCCTCAAAGCCCTCGCCGACGGCCCCCGTCACGGCTACGCCGTGTCACGCTGGGTCCACGAACGAACCGACGGCACGCTGCAGATCGAGGACGCGCCGCTCTACAAGGCGCTCCGGCGGCTCGAGCAGGGCGGCTGGGTGTCGGCCGAATGGGGCGTCTCGGACAACAACCGGCGCGCACGTTTCTACTCGCTGACGGCGACCGGCCGGCGGAAGCTCCGCGCGGAGGAATCGGCCTGGCAACGCTATGCCTGGGCCATGTTCAGGGTGCTGAAGGCATGACCGGGCGGCCGGGACGCGAGCACGACGCGCCTGCCGGAGATCCGGTGGCCGCGGATGTCGATGCCGAGATCCAGTTTCATCTGGACATGCGCATCGATGCGCTCGTGCACGAGGGCATGCCGCTCGACGCCGCGCGCGCGCGGGCGATGCAGGAATTCGGCGATCTCGAAGACACGAGCCGCGAGATGCGGCGCGCCGGCCGGCGAACGGTCGAGATTCGACGACGGAGGGACTACATGGGAGATCTGCGGGACGACATCGTCCATGCGCTGCGCCGGCTGGTCGCGGCGCCAGCGTTCACCCTCACGGCGCTCCTGACGCTCGCGCTCGGCATCGGCGCCAATGCTGCGATCTTGTCCGTCGTCAACGGCGTCGTCCTGCGGCCGCTGCCGTTTCCCGACGCCGACCGTCTCTATGCCGTCTACTCCGCCAATCGGACCGCCGGCAATCTCGAGGCCACGGTCTCTCCGGTGGACGTGGACGACTGGCGCGCGCGGCGCCGGGGCATCGAGGACATCGGCGGCTTCTGGTACGCGGAAGGCAGCTCGGGCGTGGACATGACCGGCCGCGGCGTGCCGCGACGCCTGTCGAGCGTCTTCTTCACGCCGGGCTTCTTCGGCACGCTCGGCGTCGCTCCAGCGGCCGGGCGGCTGCCGCGCGGGGACGAGATGGTGCGCGGCGGTCACGACACGGTCGTGCTGCTGACCTTCGGATTCTGGATGCGGGAGTTCGGCGGCGACCCCCGTATCGTGGGGTCCACGCTGACGCTGAACGATCGGCCGATGGACGTCATCGGCGTGCTGCCGCGCTCGATGAACTACCCGGTTGGCACCGCGGACGTGTTCATCCCGTACTCCACGATTCCAGACTCCTCGATTCCGCGCCTCCGTCAGGTCCGCATCCTCGATGTCGTGGCGCGCGCGAAGGCGGGCGTCACCGAAGACGCAGTACGAGCGGAGATGGGGGCCATCACGATGGCCCTGGCCGCCGAGTACAAGGACAACGCCAACTGGGACGGGGCCACCGTCCGCCCGCTGGCCGACGTGATCGTGGGCCCAGCGCGGAGCAGCTTGCTGGTGCTGTTCGGTGCGGTGAGCCTGGTGCTGCTGATGGCGTGCGTGAACGTGGCGGCGCTGCAGCTCGCGCGGGCGATGGGCCAAACGCGTGAGATGGCAGTACGGCTCGCCCTTGGCGCACGTCGCAGCCGGATCCTGCGACAACTCTTGACCGAGAGCCTCGTCCTGTCGCTGGCTGGCGGCGCGCTGGGCCTGGGTGTGGCGCGCTACGGTCTCGCCGCGCTCCTCGCGCTCAGCGCCGGCCAGTTGCCGCGTGCCGACGAGATAACGCTCGATGGGACGGTCGTGCTGTTCACCCTGGCACTGGCCATCGCGACCGGCATCCTCTCCGGCATCCTGCCGGCGTGGCGCGCATCGGACGCGCGCGGGACCCTCGCGCTTCGCGAGGGCGGGCGCAGCGTCGCCGGTCATGGACATCGGCAGTGGCGGCGCGCGCTGATCGTGGCCGAGGTGGCCGTGTCCATGATGCTCGTGGTCGGAGCGGGACTGATGGCGAGGAGCTTCCTGGCGCTCTCGAGCGTGGACCTCGGCTTCCGCCCAGACCACCTGCTCGCCGTTCAGTTCACGATGGATCCGGACCGCTTCGGTCCACGCGACACCGATGCCCCGCCAACCGCGGGGTCGCCGTACGCGCTGGCCTACCAGGACATCATCGAGCGCGTCGGGGCGATTCCCGGCGTCCTGTCGGCCGCGGCGGTGAAGGACGCACCGTTCCGCGGCAACGGCGAGCGCAACGGGTTCACGATTCCGGGCCGGCCCCTCGGGCCGAACGACGATCAGCCCACCGCCACGGCGATCCATGTCAGCGAAGGGTATTTCGCCACCATCGGCGCGACACTCGTCGAGGGCCGCGAGTTCACCTCGCGGGACCGGGGCGGCGCGCCGTTGGTCGTCGTCGTCAACGAGGCGTTCGCGCGGCAGTACTTCCCCGGTCAGCGCACGGCCGGCCAGCGGTTGCAGATGGGCCGCGACACGCCGGTCGAGATCGTGGGCGTGGTCAACGACATCCGCCAGGTGGCGGTGTCCGAACCCGCGCGGCCGACGATCTACCTGCACAACCTGCAGAACTCGCGCGTGAAGACCACCATCGTCGCACGGACGGCCGGCGACCCGCTGCCGCTGACCGAGGCGGTGCAGCAGGCGGTCTGGTCGGTGGATCCGTTGCAGCCCATCACCGCGGTCTTCACCTTCGACGATGCCGTGAGCCGCGCGTTGTCGCAGCCGCGGCTGTTGACGGTGCTGCTCGGCGGCTTCGGCCTGGTGGGGCTGCTGCTCGGGGCAATTGGCGTCTACGGCCTGCTGGCCGCCGCGGTGAGCGAGCAGCGTCGTGAGTTCGGCGTCCGGCTGGCGCTGGGGGCGAGCCCCGGACAGGTGCTCGCGGCCGTCGTGCGGCACGGCGTCGGCGTCACGCTCGCGGGTGTGGTCATCGGCCTGGCCGGCGCGGTCGGCTTGACGCGGTTCATGGGTGCGGTGCTCTACGGCGTGGAGCCCGTGGACCCGCTCACGTTCGGCTCGATGGCGCTCGTGCTGGTCGTCGTCGCGGCGCTGGCGAGTTGGCTGCCCGCACGGCGTGCGGCCTCGCTGGATCCTGCGGAGACGCTGCGGGCGGATTGAGGAGGACGGTCGCGCTTTGTGCTGCCGTCTCTGGCCGTCGCGGTCCGCCCTGCGGTCCGTGCGGACAGGCGCTTCCGGCGGTAGACTCGAATCGTGATGACTCGATGGCTCTCGGCTGGCAGCGTGCTGCTCTGGATCGCATCGCTGGCGCTCGTCCCCCAGGCGAGCGCCGACCTTGCCGCGCAGGGCGGCGGACAGGCGCCCGCGGGCGGCGGAGGCCAGCAGGGTCGCGGTGCGCAACTACCTCCCCGCGCGGGGCGGCTGGCCGAACCGGTGGACGCGCCGAAGGGAACAGCGGCGCTACGCGGCCAGGTGGTGGCCATCGACACCGGCACGCCCATCCGCCGCGCGCAGGTCCGAGTCAGCGCGCAGAACGCCCGCCAGTCCCGCCTCGCCATCACCGACACCGAAGGGCGCTTCGAGATCCGCGATCTGGCGGCCGCGCGCTACACGTTGACGGCCAGCAAGGGCGGGTTCGTCACCTTGCAGTACGGGCAGCGGCGTCCCGGCGAGTCGGGCACCCCGCTCGAAGTCGCCGACGGGCAGACGCTCGACAAGCTCGTCATCGGCCTCCCGCGGGGCAGCGTCATCGGCGGGCGTGTGACCGACGAATATGGCGAGCCGGTGGCCAATGCGCTGGTGATGGCCCTTCGCTACGCGTATGCCGGCGGCGCGCGACGCCTGATGCCCGCCGGCGCGCGTGATACGACGGACGATCAGGGCAGTTACCGCCTCTTCGGACTGCCGCCAGGCGAGTATCTCGTCAGTGCGGTCCTCCGGACCGGCAACGTCACCGATCCGGGCGACGACCTGTCGGGCTACGCGCCGACGTACTTCCCGGGTACACCCAGCCCAACCGAAGCCCAGCGCGTGCGCCTCGATCTGGCACAGGAGAACACCGCGGTATCGTTCGGTCTCGTGGCCACTCGACTCGTCCAGTTGTCTGGCCAGGTCATCTCCTCGACGACCGGCACGCCTCCATCCGGCGGCATCGTCGTGGTGGGCGGCGCCGGCGGCGCCCGCGACGTGACGTCACTTCTGCCGGGCGGTGGCGGACGCATCGATGGCACGGGCGCCTTCCGGGTGAGCAACGTGCCACCCGGACGTTACCAGTTGCAGGCGCGCACCGGGGGACCGCGCGGCGAGGGCGAGTTCGCTCGCATGGAGATCTCCGTCGGCGCCGACGATGTGGAGGGACTCACGCTGGTGACCGCACCGGCGGGACGGTTGACCGGGACCGTCGTGACCGACACCGGCGACCCGCTGCCGACATCGCCGCCGCCGGTTCAGGTCGTCGCCCGACCGGCGGCGCCAGATGCCCCGTCTTTCGGCGGCGGGGGCGGTCAGGCGCAAGGCCGCGTGTCGAACTCGGGCGCGTTCGAGCTTGGCAACATGATCGACCCCCGGCTGATCCGCGTGACGGCGCCGCAGGGATGGACGCTCAAGTCCGTGCTGCTGAACGGGCAGGACGTCACCGACACGCCCGTCGACGTGCCGCCGGGCCAGCGGGTCACCGGCGTGCAGGTGATCATCACGCGCAAGGTGAGCGGCGTCATGGGCACGGTGCTGGACGACCGGCGGCTGCCCGTGCTGGACGCGACCGTCGTGATGTTTCCCGCCGACGAGAATCTGCGCACCTTCCAGTCGCGCTTCATCAAGGCCGCGCGGCCGGATCAGGAGGGCAAGTTCCGCATCGCCGACCTGCCTCCGGGCGATTACCTCGCCGTGGCCGTGCAGGGGCTCGAGGACGGCCGGGCGGGCGACCCCGAATTCATGACGTCGGTGGAAGAACAGGCGACGGCCGTGACCATCGAGGAAGGTGAGACCAGGACGGTGAACCTGGAACTCGGTCGCCGATAGGCGTTGCCCCCGGCCGGTATCGGCACACCTAGAAGTGGTCTCCGTGCCAGAACACCACCTCGTCGGCCGACAGCGGTGGCAACGGCAGCGTCCGATCTTTCAGCGGCCTGATCATCAGCACTTCCTGCGTAGGCGTGGTGGCGGCGATGCGCACCTGCGGGGGCGCGAGCGAGGCCGGAAGCCACGCGCGAATGTGCGGCACGGTTTCGCCGGGATGGCGCGCCAGCATCACCTGGAGCATGGCGCCGACACGCGCACCTGACGGATCGCGGTCGCCGGCATCCTCGATCATCCACTCGCCCCGGTGCGAAACGCACACGAGATAGGCCGCGGGTTGGTGGCCTTCTTCCGAGACCAGGAACTCCACCTCCCGCACACCGGGCGGACCGAGGCCGGCCAGCAGGCGCCGCCGGGCAATGCTGTACCGGATGAAATCCTCGCTGCGCTCGATGGCGAGTCGCGCGTCCCGGCCGCGCACGCCGCTGATGTCTGCAATGGCCGGGATGTCGCGGTCTTCGCCGCTCCGCACGAGGATGGCCGGCGGCCCGCCGCCCTTGCGATCCACCTCGACCCGCCGCTCGGCCAGCGGCACGGGCACGAAATCGAGCCGTTCGAAGAAGCTCGGGTCGACTTCGGAAAAGAGCGCCGCAAACTCGTACCCCTCGGCCTCGGCCGTCTCAATCACGCGGCTGAGCAGCTCCTTTGCCGCGCCGCGGCCGCGGTACGCCGGCGCCGTGAAGACGGCACCCATCCCGAGAACCCGCCGGTGACGCCCGTCGATGCGGAATGCCAGGTCGTATCGCTTGGTGCTCGACACCACGTGCGGCCCATCCTGCAACGCGACGCGGTCCAGGTGCGCGGTGCCCCAGGCGGTACCCAACTGGGCGCTCCAGTACTTGCCGTAGCGCTCGCGGTTCAGTCCGTCGTTCCAGAGCGGAAAGGTGTCGTCGAGCACGCGCTCGAGCACGGGCCCGACGGCCGGCACCACGCTCAGCGACACGGACTGGTCCTTCCGCGACTGGTGTCGTCCTCGAACGGGCACCAGACGCGACCAACCCGGTTAAACCCTGCGCGGGCCGTCGCGGTCATATCGATCAGCAGAGGTTACCCCATGTCGCATGTTCCCGCGAGATCCGCCGCCGCGCTGGCGGCCCTGATGATGGCCCTGGTCGTCCAGGGCCCCGGGCTCCAGGCGTCTGCACCGGCCGGCGACGCCGCCACCCGGCTGGCCCAGCCGGCCGGATCACCCACCCTCGCGGCATCGTCCACCTCGGTGGCACACGTCCTCAATCGCCTGACCTATGGCCCGCGCCCCGGCGACCTCGCGCGCGTCCAGCGGATGGGGATCGAGACCTGGCTCGACGAGCAGCTCCATCCCGAGCGCATCGCCAACCGCGCGCTCGAGGCTCGGCTTGCCGGGTTCGTCACCCTGACGCTCGATGCCAACACACTCTTTCGCGATTACCACGAGCCGGCGCAGCTCGAACGCCGGGCGCGGCAGCGAGAGGCCGCGGCGCAGCCGGCCGATTCCGCGCCGGCACCGGTTGCGGCCGCCGCCGGGCCCGGCGGCCCGCTCCGGCGGGAACTGAGCCCGGCCCAGCAGAAAGACCGGCAGGTCATCGCGGAGATGGAACAAGCCCGACTCCTCCGCGCCGTCTACAGCGAGCGCCAGCTCGAGGAAGTGCTCGTGGACTTCTGGTTCAACCACTTCAACGTGTTCGCCGGCAAGGGCCCGACTCGCGCCTACGTCACCGCCTTCGAGCGCGACGCCATCCGGCCCTACGTCCTCGGCAGCTTCCGCCAGATGCTCGAAGCGGTCGCCCGGAGCCCGGCGATGCTCTTCTATCTCGACAACTGGATGAACACCGACCCCGACACGGATGGACGGCGGATGCCGCTGGCGCGGAACGTGCCGCAGAGGTCCCAGAGGGCAGGTGTGCGGCAGACGCAGACGCGCGGCCTCAACGAGAACTTTGCACGCGAGCTGCTCGAGCTGCACACGCTGGGCGTGGACGGCGGATACACGCAGGAGGACATCGTCAACGTCGCGCGCGCGTTCACGGGCTGGACGTTCCGCCCGCGCCAAGACGCCAGGTTCCAGTTCGTGCCGGTCCTGCACGACGAAGGGACCAAGACGGTGCTCGGCCACACGATTGCGGCCGGCGGCGGCATCGACGACGGTCGGCGCGTGCTCGACATCCTGGTCGCGCATCCGTCCACGGCCCGCTTCATCGCGACCAAGCTGGCGCAGAAGTTCGTCAGCGACTCGCCGCCGGTGGCGCTGGTCGAGCGCGCCGCGGCCACTTTCACCCGGACCCGCGGCGACCTGCGCGAGGTGACACGCGTCATCGTGATCTCACCCGAGTTCCTCGCGCCCGAGGCCTGGCGCGCCAAGGTGAAGACGCCGCTGGAGTTCGTGGCCAGCGCCGTCCGCGCCACCGGTGCCGACGTGCGGACGGCCCTGTCGCTGGCCCGGACGCTCGGGAACCTCGGCATGCCTCTCTACTTCTGCCAGCCGCCGACCGGTTACGACGAAACGGGAGACACGTGGGTATCATCCGGCGCCCTGGTGGCGCGGATGAACTTCGCGCTCGAACTGGGCGGCAATCGGCTGCGGGGCGTGTCGCTGCCGGCCGCGCGGGCGACGGACGTCGGAGACCTGCGCGAGCAACTGATCGACACCGCGCTCGAAGGCACGGTCTCCGACGCCACGCGCGCCACACTGGCCCGGGCCACGACACCCGATCAGGTGGTGGCACTGGCGATTGGTTCGCCGGAGTTCCAGCGGCAGTGATGATGGAGGGCATCATGCAGTCACGACGACTCTTTCTGAAGTCGGGAGCGATGGCGCTGGTCACGCTCGGGTTCGCGCCGTCGTTTCTGGCACGCACGGCGCAGGCCGCGGGCACGCGCCGGAAGCTGCTTATCGCGGTCTTCCAGCGCGGCGCCGTGGACGGGCTCAACATGGTCGTGCCCTTCGGCGACGCCGGCTACTATGCGGTGCGTCCCACCATCGCCATCCCGAAGCCGGGGCGCGAGGGCGGCGCGCTCGACCTGGACGGGTTCTTCGGCCTCCACCCGCGCATGGCGCCCCTCAAGCCCTTCTGGGACGACCGGCACCTGGCGGTCGTTCATGCCTCGGGCTCGCCCGACGCCACGCGCTCGCACTTCGACGCGCAGGACTACATGGAGTCGGCGACCCCCGGGGTGAAGAGCACGCGCGACGGGTGGCTCAACCGCTATCTGCAGGAAGTGGACGAGCAGCCTAACCCACTGCGCGGCGTGGCCCTGACGCGCCAGATGCCGCGCGCGCTGCAGGGACCGGCGTCCGTAGTGGCCATGAGCAGCGTCGCCAGCTTCGACGTGCACGGCGACCTCGCGGCGAAGTCCTCGTTCGAGTCGGCCTACGCCTCCGCGGCCGATCAGGTCCTCAACGGCACGGCCAGAGAGGCCTTCGACGCCATGCGCACGCTGTCGCGGCAGGCCTCGGGTTCGCGCTACCGCCCGGCCAGCGGCGTCGAGTATCCGCGCTCGCCCTTCGGGCAGGCCCTCCAGGAGATTGCGTCGCTGGCCAAGGCCGACGTCGGCCTCGAGGTGGCGTTTGCCGAGAGCACCAACTGGGATCACCACGTCAACCAGGGCGCGGCGACGGGACAGATGGCCAACCGCCTCGACGACTTCTCGCGCGGCGTCGCCGCGCTCGCCCGCGATCTCGGCGACCGCCTGGCCGACACCGTCATCCTGACAATGTCGGAGTTCGGCCGGGCCGTGGCCGAAAACGGCAGCCGCGGCACCGACCACGGGCACGGCAACGCCATGCTCCTGATTGGCGGCGGCGTCCGCGGCGGAACGGTGTACGGCCACTGGCCGGGCCTTCGACCGGAGCAGCGCTTCGAGGGACGCGACCTGGCCATCACCACCGACTTCCGCGACGTGTTCGCCGAGGTCGTGGTACGTCACCTGGGCGCGACAACCGAAACGGCGGCGCGGGTGTTTCCGGGCTATCGCTTCCAGCCTGGCACGTTCAAGGGCGTGCTTCCCGGGTGACGGCCCATGCTGGACACGGGCGACGATCGCCGGGTCTGAAGACCCGGCGCTCCGTGGGGTTGAAGACCCGGCGCTCCGTGAGCCTGCTTCGCGGGTCTACTGTTCGCGCAACGCGACCATCGGGTCCACGCGCGTGGCGCGTAAGGCCGGGAGCAGGCTCGCGCCCATGCCGGCCAGCAGCAACACCATTGCAGCCGCGCCAAACGCCGGCAGATCGAAGGGGCCGACGCCGTAGAGCACACCCGCCATGGTGCGCGCCAGCAGCACGGCCGCGGCGAGCCCAATCGCTCCGCCCAGTCCCACCAGTACGAGGCTGCCCCGCACCACCAGGCCCACCGTCTGGCCGCCCGACGAGCCCAGCGCCATCCGCAGCCCGATCTCCCGCGTGCGCTGCGACACCGAGTACGACAGCACGCCGTAGATGCCGAGCGCCGCCAGCAGGAGCGCGGCCAGCGCGAAGAGCGCCAGCAGCATGGTGCTCAGCCGCGGCAGGAACACCGCGCGCGCCAGGATCTGGTCCATCGTGCTCAGCTGATAGATGGGCTGCTCGGGGTCCACGCTCCAGATCACGCTCTGGATGAGGGCGCCAATCGACGTCGGATCCTGCTCGGTGCGCGCCACCACGGCCATGCCCGCCGTAGGGCTCTGCCTGAGGGGCAGGTAGACCTGCTTCTTCGCCTCGCTGTCGAGACCCTGATTCCGCACGTCGGCCACCACGCCCACCACCTCGCTCTTGCCGTGCGGGTTCTCGATGATCTGGCCGAGCGGGCTCCCGTCCGGGAAGTAGCGCCGCGCCATCGTCTCGTTGATCACCGAGGTGCGCGGACCGGTCTCGCTGTCGCGCCCGTCGAGATAGCGGCCCTCGAGCAGCCGGATCCGCATGGTCTCGAAATACCCCGGCGCGACAATCCGGACATCGGCCAGCGGATCCTCGGTGCGCGGCGGCTGGCGCCCCTGCACGTTGAACGGCAGGGCCATGGCCTGCCCCACTTCGGACATGGGCAGCACCGAGACGGCCGAGGCCGAGCGAACGCCGGGCTCGCGGCCGAGGCGCTCGATGACGTCCTCGTAGAAGCGTACGAGGTTCTGCCGCTCGCGATACTTCGTGACGGGCAGCAACACCTGAGCACCCACGACGTTCTCCGACTCGAATCCGGGGTGCACCTGGAGCAGCTTCGAGAAGCTCCGCACCATCAGCCCCGCGCCCACGAGCAGCACCAGCGCCAGCGCCACCTCCACGACAACGAGGCCGTTGAGCACGTGGCGCGCGTAGGGGCTGGCCGTGGTGCCAACCGACTCGAGCAGCTGCGCGCGCAGGTCGGTCCGCGAGGCGTGGAGCGCGGGCATCACGCCGAACAGGATGGCGACCCCGATGGACACAACCGTGGTGAAGAGCAGCACGCCTGAATCGAGCTGCATCTGATCCAGACGCGGCAGCCCCGCGCCCGGCAGCGTCGCCAGCATCCGCAGCCCAACGCCGGCGGCCAACAGGCCGAGCAGGCCGCCGCCAAGCGACAGCAGCAGGCTCTCGGCCAGGATCGGCTGCGCCACTTCCCACCGGCTCGCGCCGAGCGCGCCGCGCACGGCAATCTCGCGCCGCCGACTCGACAGGCGTGCCAGCAGCAGGTTGGCCATGTTCGCGCACACGATCAGCAGCAGGAAGCCGACCGCGCCCATCAGCACGACCAGGGCTGGACGAGAGGCCGCGACGAGCTGCTCGTGCGCCGCCACCACGCGCGCGCTCCAGCCTTCGTTGCTGCTCGCATAGGCGGTGGCGATGCGGGAGGCCAGCACCGTCAGCTCGTCCTGCGCCTGCGCCGGGGTCACCCCCGGCGCCAGGCGACCCACCACCATGAGCGATCGCGCGCGGCGCGACTGGCCGTGCAAGTCCTGGGGATCGAAGGCCAGGGGCGCCCACACCTCGACGGTCGTAGCCGTCGGAAACTCGAACCGCGGCGGCATCACGCCGACCACGGTGTAGGGCACCGAGTCGAGCCGGATGGTCTTGCCGACGATGGCAGGGTCCGAGCCGAGCACACGCTGCCAGAAGCCGTGTCCTACCACCACCACGCGGTCGGCGCCCACGACCGCTTCGTCCGGCACGAAGGTGCGGCCCATCTGGGCTCGCGCCTTCAACACCTCGAAGAGCGCCGGGGTGGCGCGCACACCGGGCACGTTGCGGGGATCGCCCGTGCCGGAATAGGCGAAGTCCACGTGGCGGTAGGCGGCGAGCGACTCGAAGCTGCGCGCCTCGGCCTTCCAGTCGTCGAAGGTCGGCGCCGAGACCCGGTCCTGGTTGCCCTCGGGGTTCACCTCCCACAGCACGGCGATACGCTCGGGCTCGTCGTAGGGGAGGGGATTGAGCACCACGGCCTTGATCACGCTGAAGATGGCCGTGTTGGCGCCGATGCCCAGCGCCAGCGTCAGCAGGGCGATCAGCGTGAAGGTCGGCTGCCGCCGCAAGGTCCGGAACGCGTATGCGAGGGCCGCCATCCAATTCGCCATCGAGGTCTCACTCCAGGAAGCCAGCCGGTTGCCGTGCCGGATCGCGGGCATCTGACGCCCAGTTCCGGATCCGTCGTAGAGAGCGGAGGCGCCGGGTCTGAAGACCCGGCGCTCCATACTGATGACCCGGCGCTCCGTACTGAAGACCCGGCGCTCCATACCGTACTGAAGGCCCGGCGCTCCGTACTGAAGACCCGGCTCTCCGTACCGTGCCGCGCGCCGCGCGCCCTGCCCGACCTATTTGCCGGGTGCGAGGCCCGGCCGCTCCACCAGCTCGATGCGTGCCGCGGCCGGACCGGCGACGTAGGCGAAGCTGATGGGCGGACCGTTCGGGAGCTTCATGTCGCGCGGCTCGCTGGTCACCTCCACACCCTTGCTCCGCAGGCCGTCGATGGTGCCGGCGAGCGGGCCGGTGGAACGCCAGCCGATGTGATCGATCGCGTGTCCGATGCTCGGCTCGGCCTCGCCTTTCGTCACCAGAATCCACATGTCGCTGAAGCCGGCCGCGCTGTACTTCACGGCGTCGATACGGCCCTTCAGCTGCGTGCGCTGGCCCCCGAACTTGGCGAGCAGCCACGTGAACGCCTCTTCGGGGTTCGGGTTGCGCAGGTGGATGTGGTGCAGCCCCAGCAGTTCGGGATCCTGCACCACTTCGATGCGCGTGCCCCACGGATCCTCGACGAAGGCCAGCTTGAAGAGCCCCGGCACGTCGCGCGCAGGCGTGGTGACCTTCACGCCCGACGCCTCGAACTTCTTCATCGTGGCGTCGAGGTCGGCGACCGAGAAGCCGACGTGGTCGATCGCGCTGCCGGCGCTCGGCTTGCCGTTCGCGTTCTTGAGGAACATGAAGCGCGTGCTGCCGTACATCAGCCGGTCGGGCGCCTCGGTGATGCGCCGGCCGCCGAAGTTCGACTCGTACCAGGTGGCGGCGACGGCCGGGTCGGGCACGTTCAGGTGGATGTGGTCGTAGGGCAGGGTGGGCGCGGGCGCCTGGGCCACACCGGTGGCGGCACCCCACGACAACAGGGTCAGGGCGACAACGACGGAGCGGGCTGACCTCATCGAAACCTCCATGGAGCGCTAACCTTACCACCGGGGACCGTCGAGGCGCGCGAGCACACGCCGCGTCAGGTTGACACTATATCTTTCATAGATATAATATGTCGTCCGTGGCACGATTCGACCCATCGCCGTACCTTCCCCTCACGCCCGCGATGTTTCAGGTGCTCGTCGCCCTGGCCGACGGTGAAAAGCACGGCTACGCCGTCATCAAGGAAGTCGCCCGGCGCACCGACGGCAAGGTGCGCCTCCATGCCGGCACCCTCTACACCACCATCAAGCGCTTCGTCATCGACGGCCTGATCGAAGAAACGGCCGAGCGGCCGGATCCGGCGCTCGACGACGAGCGCCGGCGGTATTACCGGCTGACCGAGCGAGGCCGCGCCGTCGCCGTGGCCGAAGCCGACCGTCTGGCCGAAACCCTGGCTCAGGCGCGTGTGAAGCTGGCCTTCACCCTCCGGAAATCCTAGCCCGCACCCTCCTTCTCGAGGCCGCCATGCAGGATTGGCTATTCCGCACGCTCGTCAGGCTGCTCCCCGAGGAATTTCGCGCCGGCTACGCGCGAGACATGGCGGCAACCTTCCGCGCCGAACGGCGCCAGGCCCGATCGTGGGGCCGCATACTGTGGCTCTGGTCGGCCACCATCGCCGACTTGGCGCGCACGGCGCCGGCCGAGCATCTCGACATCCTCGCTCGCGACGTACGCTTCGCGTTCCGGACCATGGCCGCGCGGCCCCTCGCGACGGCGGCGGCGGTGCTCACGCTGGGCTTGGGCTTGGGGGCCAACGTCGCAATGTTCGCGGCCATCGACGCGGTGCTGCTGGCGCCGCTCCCCTACCGCGACCCGGCACGCCTCGCCATCGTGTCGCAGTCCCAAGCGGGAGGAGAAGGCTCCCCGATCGGCTATCTCACTTTCGTCGATCTCAGCGCCCGCGCGCGCAGCTTCGAGACGCTGGTGGCGGCTTCCCAGTCCACGGCGACGCTCACCGGTTCGGGGCTCGAGCCCGAGCGCGTCAACGCGATGCGGGTGTCGCGTGCCTACTTCGACATGCTCGGCGTCGCGCCGGCGCTCGGCCGGACGTTCACCGACAACGAAGACCAGCCCGGTCCGGCGCGCCGCGTCGTCATCGTCAGCGACGAACTCTGGCGCCGCCGGTTCGGCGCCGATCCCTCGGCCGTCGGGCGGGTCTTCGACATCGCGGGCCTCCCGTACCGCATTGTCGGCGTGCTGCCCCCGCGCTTCGAGGACCTCGTCGCCGCACGGATGTACGACGGCGCGGAGGTGTGGTTCCCGCTCGGGTACGACCCCGCCGCTTCCTTCGCGTGCCGGACCTGCCAGCACCTGCGCGTCTTCGGCCGGCTCGCACCGGGCGTGAGCGTGGAGGCCGCGGACCGCGAACTCGACACGCTGATCGGATCGCTCGAGCGCGAGTACCCGAGCGAGTATCACCAGGCCGGGGCGGAAGTGGTGCGGCTGAGCGACGCGCTGCTCGGGCCCGTGCGGCCGGTATTGCTCGTGCTGTGGGCCGGCGTCATCGGCCTGCTGCTGGTCGCCTGCGGCAACGTGGCCAACCTGCTGCTACTGCGCGCGAGCGAGCGGTCGCAGGAAGTCGCCGTCCGGGCGGCGCTGGGCGTCACGCGCGGACGGCTGGCGCGCCAGCTCCTCACCGAGTCGCTCGTTCTGAGCCTGACCGGCGGCCTAGCGGGCCTCGTGCCTGCATGGGCGGCCGTGCGTCTGCTGGCCGTGGCCGGGCCCGCGCAGATTCCCCGGCTGGCCGATGCGGCGCTCGACGCCCGCGCCGTAGCCGTCGCGCTCGCCATCACGCTGGCCAGCAGCATGGTCTTCGGACTGGTGCCCTTGCGGCTACTCCTCCGGAGCGACGTCAGAAACGCCGTGGAAGGCGCGGGCCGGCGTACGGCATCGTCGGCCACCTGGCGGGTCCGCGGCGCCCTGGTGGCCGTGAACGTCGCCATGGCGGCACTCTTGCTCGTCGGGGCGGGCCTGCTCGTGCGCAGCGTCAGCGGGCTGCTCGCCGTGTCGCCGGGCATCGATCCATCAGGTGTCCTCACCATGCAGGTCTGGGCGGCGGGTGAGCGCTTTCGCGAGGGCGAAAACTCCGAGCAGATTGCCGCCGCCGTCCGGCTCTACGACGACATCCTCGGCCGGGCACGCGCCCTGCCGGGCGTCACCGCTGCGGCGGCCGTGACGACGCTTCCGCTCGGTGGCGGAGTGGACGGGTACGGATTCCACATTCAGGGACGGCCGTCGGCCAATCCCGACGCGGCGCCCACGGCTGACCGCTTCGTCGTCACGCCCGGGTACTTCGAGACCCTGCGGACTCCGCTCGTCCGCGGCCGAGTGCTGGACGAACGAGACGGGCAGGGCCGCGAGCCCGTCGTCGTCGTGAACCAGACGGTCGCCGAGTCGCTGTTCCCCGGCGAAGACCCGATCGGGCACCGCGTGAGCCTCGGGCCGCCCACCGCCGTGCCACGCACCATCGTCGGCGTCGTCGGAGACGTGCGGCACCGCGGCCTTGGCATGCCCGTGGGCTACCAGGTGTACGTACCGCAGGCGCAGTGGGCGTGGGCCGAAACCTTCATGACGCTCGTCATCCGCGCCGAAGAGCCGGTGGCAGTCTGGGCGGCGCCCATGCGCGAGATCGTGCGCGCGGTCGATCCGTCCCAGCCGGTGACGGCCGTGCGGCCGTACGCGGAGGTCGTGGCCGAGTCCACCGGGACGCGCCGATTCACTGCCGGCCTGCTGACGGTGTTCGCGGGCACGGCACTGGTGATGGCGATTGTCGGACTCTACGGCGCGCTCGGGGTGCTCGTGGGGCAGCGGCGCCGCGAAATCGGTGTGCGCATCGCTCTCGGCGCGCGAGCGCGGGCCATCCGCCGGCTCGTGATCGTCCAGGGGATTGTGCCGGTGACGGCCGGGCTGGCGGCGGGGCTCACCGCGGCCGCGCTGTCGGTGGGCGCGTTGCGATCGATGTTGTACAACGTGGAGCCGCTCGACCCAGCCACCTTCGTCACGGCCATGGCCGTGCTCGGTGCCGGCGCCCTGGCAGCCAGCCTGCTGCCGGCCTGGCGCGCGTCGAAGATCGACCCCGCGACGACGCTGCGCGAGTAGCCGCCGGGGGTCCGGCTGGAAAGCCCGCCGGCTTCCGGCCGGATGGGCGCGCCGCCCGCCCCGGCCGCACCGCTACACGGACACCACGTCGAACGCGCCAATCGGCGGTACCTGGTTCGACGCGAGGATGTCGAACACCTTGAACTGGTCGGTCTTGCTGCCGGTCAGGTGATTGATCAGCACCTCGCCGAACAGATGCCGGACCGGGCTGCGGTAGAGATCGATGTCCGCATCCACCCGCACGCTGGACGGGTCGTCCGGCAGCTCGGGGCTCCCGAACGTGTAGCTCAACTGCAGGTTGCCCCGGCCCGACTGCCGCTGCTTGAAGCTGCCCGTGTTGAACCGATGCAGCGACGCCGGCGCTGGCTCGAACACGCCCGCGCGGACCAGGCCTTCCACCACGCGGATGAAATCGGCCGTCGCCGCGAAGTAGATCCGGTCCGGAAAGACATTGAAGATGCGGACCGCGAAGCGCGGCGCCAGCAGATGCTCGCCCCCGGCGGCCCCGGTGGGGATGCTGCGCAACCGCGCGCCGATGTTCAGCAGCGCGAAGCGCTGCACGCCGGCGAGGTCCTGGTAGAGCACGGGGGCCACCAGGGGCCGGAGCTCGGCGAGCGCGTCGGGCGGTGGAAACACCGGCACGCGCAGTTCCGCAAACTGCTCGTCGATCTTGCGAGCCAGGCGCTCGGCCCGCCCGAGCACACCGTGGAACGGCTTGTACGCCTCCGCGCCCTTCGATTTCGCGCCGCGCACGGCTGCGCGGAGCGCCGTTCGCGCCTCGGCGATCAGCCGGCGCACCTCGCCGGCCGAGCCCGGCCCGGCCATCACCAGTTCGTTCAACAGGCTGTTGACGGCGTCAAACGCCGCGCGGACGCCTGCGGCGGTCTCCTCGACCTTGGCCACCTGGTCGGACGTCAGGCGGCGGCCGCCCGTGCGCGTCACCTCGCGGGCGAGGGCGCGGCCGTACTCGTTCCAGATGGGCCGGAATTCCCACAGCGTGCGATTGATCTCGCGGACACCCTCGATGGAGTTCGGGAAGATCGCCGCCGCCAGCCGCTCGGCGGCTTCGTCCAGATCGTGCAGCGTGTGCGCCCAGTCGAGAGGACCGGTGCGCTCGAGCTGGTCGCCCAGGGCCGACAAGGCCGCCGCCAGCGCCGCGCCCTCGCCCTCCATCCGCACCTGCAGGTCGACGATGTCGAGCCCGGTGGACTCGATCTGTTCGAGGGAGTGTTCCAGGCGCCCGGCCGCGGTGTGCAGCCGCGCGCTGGTGCCGTCGAGTTGCTCGCCGGGCTTGTCGGCCAGCGCACCGGAACGCACCAGATGGGTTCGGGCCGTGTCGAAGGCATCGAGGGCGGCCAGCATCCCGCTCAATGCCGCTCTCGCCCGTTTCAGGTACTCGACCATGAGCCGTCCTCCGATTTCGTGGCACTGCAAGTTCGCGGCGTGGGTGGCACCCAAGATCTGGCTGGCCTCGGGCAAGACCTTCGTGGAGGCGATGACCGGGACGCGAAGGGGACACGGATGAGCCGGAGGCGGGCCGAAGCCCTTCACGCCTACGCCGCCGTGGGCGCCATGTAGCGGCTGGCGTTCTCCGACACGTGCTTGATGCTGGCGAGCAACCGGTCCACCTCGTCCGGCATGTTGTAGATGTGCGTGGCCGCGCGGCAGGCATTGAGGTTGCCGGTGCCCATCGTGCGGATGTAGATGCGGTCGCGGTTGAGAATGGCCTGCTGCACGTTGGCCATCGGGATGTCGCGCACGCTGAAGAGGGTGAGGCCGGCAGAGAGGCGCGGGTCCTCCGAGGTCCACATCTTCACGCCGGGAATGACCTTGACCCCTGCGCGGAACCGCGTGCTCAGCTCGCGCACGCGCGCCTCGACGTGCTTCTTGCCAATGGCCTTCTGCAGGTCCACCGCGGCGGTCATGCCCAGCGCCGACGGCACGTCACGCTGACCGAACGCCTCGTACTTCTTCGCACCGTCCTTCGGGTCGCCGGGCGCCCCCATGAGCGGCCACACCCGCTCCTGCACGTCGCGCTTGATGTAGCACATGCCGGTGCCCGTGCCGCACATCAGCCACTTCTGTCCGGCCGCCGAGTAGTGGTCCACGCCGAGCGCCTTGAGGTCGAGGTCGAGCATGCCCAGCGGGTGCGCGCCGTCCACCGAGAGCAACAGCCCACGGCGGTGCGCGAGCTCGGCGAGCTCCTTCACCGGCGTGACCAGGCCGGTGACGTAGGTCATGTGGCTGACCATGATCACTTTGGTTCGCGGTGTGATGGCCTTCTCGTAGAGCCCCAGGATCTGGTCCACGCTCTCGGGCGGGGACGGGATCTCGATGCGCACGATGTTGACGCCGTTCCGCTTGGCCAGCGAGGTGTACGGCCCGATACCGCCGCCGTGTTCGTGCGTGCAGAACAGCACCTCGTCGCCCGCCTTCCAGTCGAGGCCGTGCGCGAAGATGTTCATCCCCTCGGTCGTGCTGCGCGTCACGGCGATTTCGTCCGCGTCGGCCCCGACGAACCCGGCGAGCACGGCGCGCACCTCGTCCACCTCCTCTCGGCGGTAGTTGTTCGAGGGGTTCTCGGCGATCTCGCGGAAGTACCGCTCGTTGGCGTCGATCACCAGGCGCGGTACCGGCCCCTCGGTACCGTTGTTCATGAAGGTCATGGCGTCGATGATGTTGAACTGGCTGCGCACCTTCCACCAGTAGGCCTCGTCTGGCGTGCCGCTGAGCTGGAGGCCGCTCGCCGACAGCGTGGGCGTGAGCACCTGCCCCTCGGCCCTGACCCGGGCGGCCAGCCCGCCGCCAGGCAGCGTGGCGGCCGCGGCGGCCGCTATCGTTCCGCCCAGAAAGCCCCGACGGGAGACGCCGACGTGTGTGTTGGCCATGACAGTGTCCTCCTGGCTACTCGGTCCGCGCACGGATCGATGGAAAAGACGTATGGGAACCATACGCCCCCAGGGCGCGAGGGTCAATCCGGCGCCCCTCTGGTAGCGCCACGCCACTCGGCCGCCGTCCGCGCAGCGGGCCGATCAATAGCGGATGTCGTGACGCCCCACGCTTTGTCCGATGTGCCCGACCCTGCGATCCACGGTGAAGAACTCTCCGCAACCGGCCATCATGCCGATCTTCCGCAGGTCGTTGAAAAGCACCGTGAGCGTGATGCTGCCGTGGCCGGCTTGCGGGACCCCGCTTTGCCGCGCGGCCCGGACCGGCTACCATGCGGACGCTGCCGACGGCCAGGGCATCGGAACCGGGGGAGAGGGACCATGAGCGGTGTGCGATACAAGATCGGGCGGGTGGTGCTGCCAGTCGTGGCCGTGGCCGGGCTGATGGCCTCGTGCCGGGCCGAAGCGCCCGCTCCGCCGCCCTCCGGGACAGAGCCTGCGGCGGCGGTCACCACCAGCGCGCGCTACGACGACCTGCTGGCGCTCTTCACGGCGTGGCGCGCCTTTCAACGGCCACCGATGGTGAACGGTGTCCCCGACTACTCGCCGGGAGCGATGGCGGCCCAGCGCGCCGAGTTGCCCGACTACCGGGCGCGACTGGCCGCCATCGATCCGAGCGGCTGGCCCATCCCCGAGCAGGTGGACTACCACCTGGTACGGGCGGAGATGAACGGGCTCGATTTCGATCACCGCGTGCGCCAGCCCTGGGCCACCAACCCGTCTTTCTACGTGTCGGTCTTCGCCAGCGAGAGCGACCAGCCGGCACCCGAGGGCCCGTTTGCCTACGGCGGGCTGGAGCTGTGGAGCTATACATTCCCGCTATCGGTTGCGGATGCCGAGCAGGTGGCCCTGCCTATCCGCGCGATTCCGGCGCTTCTGGCGCAGGCGCGGACCAACCTGGTGGGCAACGGGCGCGACCTGTGGGTGTACGGCGCACGCGACATCCGGCAGCAGAGCGCCGACCTGCAGGCACTGGCCCGGCGGCTGGCGCCGGATCAATCCGCCCTGCGCGCCGATGTCGATCGCGCCCGCATCGCGACCGACGACTTTGCGTCGCACCTCGAAGCCGAGGCCCTCGCAAAGACCGGATCGTCGGGTATCGGCGTGGAGAACTACGACTGGTACTTGCGGCACGTGATGCTCCTGCCCTACACGTGGCGCGAGGTGGTGACGCTGATGGAGCGGGAACTGGCGCGGGCCTGGGCCGGCCTGGCCTTCGAGGAATCCAGGAACACCGGCCTGCCGGTTCAGATGCCCATCGCCTCGGCCGAAGAGCACGCCCGGCGCTTCGCCGCGGCTGTCCCCGAGTACATGGCCTTCCTCCGCAATCGCCAGTTGATCACCGTGCACGACTACATGGAGCCGGCGCTCCTGGCGCGGATCGGCCGCTTCAGGCCTGGGCCGCGCGAGTTCTTCACCGAAGTCGATTACCGCGATCCGGTGGTGATGCGCACGCACGGGTACCACTGGTTCGACAAGGCACGGATGGTGCACCTGCCGCACGCCAGCCCGATCCGGCAGGTGCCGCTCCTTTACAACATCTTCATCACGCGCACCGAGGGCCTCGCCACCGCGTGGGAAGAGATGATGATGCAGGCCGGCCTGTTCGACACGCGGCCTCGAAGCCGCGAGCTGATCGACATCCTGCTCGCCCAGCGCGCCGCCCGCGGGCTCGGCGACCTGCGCATGCATGGCGAGGGACTGTCCATCGAGCAGGCCGCGGCGTTCACCTCGTCTCATACGCCCCGAGGGTGGCTGAGCCTGCAGGGCAACCTCGTCCGCTCCGAACAGCACCTGTACCTGCAGCAGCCCGGCTACGGCATCAGCTACCTCACGGGCAAGATCGAGATTGAAAAGCTGCTGGCGGAGCGCCGGCGTCAGCTCGCGGATCGGTTCACCATGCGGCAGTTCATGGACGAGTTCGACGGGGCCGGCCTCATCCCGGCATCGCTCCTGCGGTGGGAACTGACCGGGGCGCAACCCCCGGACATCGCGCCGCTGCTCGCGCGGCCGTGACGGGCGCACGCACGAGGTAAGACGGCAGACGAGGGTTTTGCGATACAACGGTAAGGCGTGCCTGCCCTCGGCGACCTCATCCCCCGTCATCCCGGCGTATCGAACGACACGCTGCTCGATCGGTTCCTGGACTACGTCGCCGACAGGCGCCTGACACTCTATCCGGCCCAGGAAGAGGCCATTCTGGCGCTCCTCGACGGCCAGAACGTCATCCTGAATACGCCCACGGGCTCCGGCAAGTCCCTGGTCGCGTCGGCCATGCTGTTCGCCGCCCTCGCGCGCGGAGAGCGTGCGGTCTACACCTGTCCAATCAAGGCCCTGGTCAACGAGAAGTGGATGAACCTCTGCCGCGAGTTCGGGCCCGAGTACGTCGGCCTCTCCACCGGAGACGCGTCGGTCAATCGTGACGCGCCCATCCTGTGCTGCACGGCCGAAGTGCTGGCGAACATCGCGCTCCGCGAAGGCCCGGCCGCCGACGTCCAGCACGTGGTGATGGACGAGTTCCACTACTACGCGGATCGCGATCGCGGCGCCGCCTGGCAGACGCCCCTCCTCACGCTGCCCCGGACGCGGTTCCTGCTGATGTCGGCCACGCTGGGCGACACCAGCTTCTTCGAGCACGCGCTCACCACGCTCAACGGCCGGCCGAGCGTCACGGTGAAGTCGGCCGACCGCCCCGTGCCGCTCGAGTACGCCTACGCCGAGATTCCGCTCCCCCACACCATCGAGAAGCTCGTAGACGAGGGCAAGACGCCCGCCTACGTCGTCCACTTCACGCAGGCCGACGCAGCGGGCAGCGCGCAGGATTTCACCAGCCTCAAGATCTGCTCACGTGAGCAGAAGGCGGCCATCGCCGAGCGGATTGCCAGCTTCGAGTTCTCGAGCCCCTACGGCGCCGCCGTCAGGAAGTGGCTGCGCCACGGCATCGGCCTGCACCACGCCGGGCTTCTTCCCAAGTATCGCGTGCTGGTCGAGCAACTCGCTCAACTGGGCCTGCTCAAGGTCATCTGCGGCACCGACACTCTTGGCGCGGGCATCAACGTGCCGATCCGCACCGTGGTCTTCACGCGGCTGTGCAAGTTCGACGGCCAGAAGACCGCGCACCTCTCGGCCCGCGAGTTCCACCAGATTGCCGGCCGCGCGGGGCGCAAAGGCTTCGACGACCGCGGCTTCGTCGTCGTGCAGGCGCCAGAACACGTCGTTGAGAACCTGCGTCTCGGCGAAAAGGCGGCGCGCGACGGCCGGAAAGTGGTGAAGCGCAAACCGCCCGAGCACAACTACGTCCACTGGGACCTGAACACGTTCAAACGGCTGATGGCCGCGCCGCCCGAACCGCTCGTCTCGCGCTTCCAGGTGACGCACGGCCTGCTGCTCAACGTGCTGAGCCGCCGCGGCGACGGCTGCCGGGCGATGCGCCAACTCGTGCGTGATTGCCACGAGCCCGAGTCGGCGAAGGCCGCCTACCGGCGCCGGGCGTGGCAACTCTTTCGCGCCCTGCTCTCGCGCGGTATCGTCGAGATCGTGCCGCGGACGGCGGAGGGAGCACGGCTCCGGGTGAACGTCGACCTGCAAGACGACTTCTCGATGGACCAGGCGTTGTCTCTGTACCTGATTGAAACCATTCCGCTCCTGGATCCCGATTCCCAGACCTACGCGCTCGACTTGCTGACGCTGGTGGAGTCGATTCTCGAGAACCCCGAGCTGATCCTCCGCCGACAACTGGACCGCATCAAGGACCGCAAGGTGGCCGAGATGAAGGCCGACGGCGTGGAGTACGAGCAGCGCATGGAGGAACTGGAGAAGCTGGAGTATCCCAAGCCGCTGCGCGACTTCGTGTACGACACCTTCAACGCCTTTGCCGACCGGCACCCGTGGGTGGGCGAGGAGAACATCCGTCCGAAGTCGATTGCACGAGAGATGTTCGAGCACTACAAGTCGTTCCCCGAGTACATCCTCGAGTACGACCTCGAGCGCTCCGAGGGCCTGCTGCTGCGGCATCTGAACAGCGCCTACAAGGTCCTCAGCCAGACCGTGCCCGACCAGTCGAAGAGCAGCGAGGTGCTCGAGATCGAGTGGTACTTCAAGACGATGGTGCGGGGCGTGGACGCCAGCCTGGCGGACGAGTGGGAGCGGATGCGCGATCCCTCCTACGCCCCGCTCGCGCTGGCGGATGGTTCGGGCAGCCGGCGGCGGCCGGTCCCAGCCGAGGCCGCGCCCTTCGACATCACCGCAGACACGCGGGCGTTCACGGCGGCCGTGCGCACCCTCATCTTCGGCCTGCTCAAGGCCTGGTCGAGGGGCGACGGGGCCGCGGTGCTCTCGGCGATGGACGGACCCGGGGCCGCCGACGCCGCAACCGAGGGCTGGACGGCGGAGCGACTCGGCGCCGCCCTCGAGGCCTATCTGACCGACCACCAGGGCATCCGCTTCGACCCGGAGGCGCGCAACGCGCGGCACACCTACGTGGAAATGCCAACGGGCCAGCCAACCTGGCGCGTCCAGCAGGTCCTGGTGGATCCCGAGATGATCAACGACTGGGTCGCCGAGTTCGAGGTGGACGTGACGGCATCGCGGGCCCGGCAGCAGCCCGTGCTGCGGCTGGTGCGGATCGGACCCATTGGCTGACCGGCCACGCCCGACGAGCTTCGTCTGTCGCGGTGCTTCCTGCCGCCACCACAGGGGCTACGATGCCCTCCACGAGCGCCTCGGCGCGGCGGCACGCGGCCACGGCAGACGTTTGAATACCCCCGCCCGGCCGGGGCCATGAGGCTACCGGCGCGCGGCAGACGCGAGCCGCGGCGCGTGAGGCAGTGGCACGCAGCTCGGCACTATAATTCAGCCGTGGACGCATCGCTGGAGCAGAGGATCGCCGACGTCTTCCGTGATCACCAGGACATCGTCGCCGTTTACCTCTTCGGATCCACGGCGCGCGGGACCGCCGGCGCGGACAGCGACGTCGACGTCGCCGTGCTGTTCGATGCATCTCCGCCGCGCGCGTTGGACGGCCCCCGGCTGTCGCTCGAGGGCGGCCTCGAGCGGGCGCTGGGGCGGAGGGTCGATCTCATCGTCCTGAACGATGCCCCGGTCGATCTGCGCATCCGTGTTCTGCGCGATGGCCGGGTGCTGACGGAACAGAACCGGTCTGCTCGGATTGCCTTCGAGGTCCAGGCCAGGAACGAGGCATTCGATCTCGCGCCCGTGCTCTCGCAATACAGGACCGCGCGAGACCGGCGGCCATGACAGACCTCTCACTCGTCGCGAAGAAGCTGGCGCTGGTCGAGTCGTGCCTGTCTGACCTCGACCGGCTGGCCCGGCCCGAAGTGCTGGCCACGGACGTGCGGGAGCAGCGATTCGTCCAGCACACGTTGCAGATTGCCATCCAGGCCGCGCTCGACGTGGCATCGCACATCGTATCGGACCGACGCCTCGGCGAGCCGCGGACGAACCGCGAGCTGTTCGATCTCCTTCAGCGAGACGGATGGATCGATGCTCCGCTGACGAACTCGCTGCGCAACATGGCGGGGTTCCGCAACGTGCTGGTCCACGGGTACGACGAGGTGGACCTTGCCGTCGTGAGCGACATCCTCGACCATCACCTCGGCGACCTCGAGGCATTCGTCACGGCCGTCCGCCGGCGGCTGCCGCCTGGCGAGTAGGGATCGACGCGCATCAGAGCAAGCGAGCCCGCTCCTACGGGTCGGGCAGGGCGAACACGAACACGGCGCGGCCGGCGGCCACCGACACGTGCTGCCGTCCGTCCACCAGGAACGTGGTCGGATTCGATCGCACCGTGCCGCCAACCTGAAACTGCCACAGCGGCGCGCCGGTTCCGGATTGCCGGTGCCCCAGTACAGCAGGTTCAGCCCGGGGTCGAACGACCCGGTGAGCCATGTGGCGCCGGCCCCATTCTTCCAGCTGTCGCCGGCCCAACTGTCCCCGCCCGGGTCGCCCGCGGCCGGCACGGTGTACGTGCGCCACACGCGCGTGCCGGTCTTTGCGTCGTAGGCGTCGACAAATCCGCGAATGCCGGCCTCGCCGCCGCTGATGCCCACGATCACCTTGCCGTTCACGGCCAGCGGCGCCATGGTGATCGAGTGGCCCGTGCCGTTGTCGGCCACCTGGGTCTCCCACCGCACCGCGCCGGTCCCGGCGTCGAGCGCGACGAGCGCGCCGTCGAGCGAGCCCACGAACACCTTGTCGTCGAGGATGGCCACGCCGCGATTGGTCGCCGGGAACCCAATCAGCCGGAGATCCGACGGCATGGGCCGCACGTAGCTCCAGATCGGCCGCCCGTTCCTGGGGTCGAGCGCGGTAACCGTGGTCGGCGGCTCCGTCACGTACATCATCCCGTCGGCGACGATGGCCGAGGTCTCCACCTGGCCCTGGCCGGTGACCTGATAGACCCAGGCTGGCCGGAGATTGGCGACGTTCGCCGTGGTGATCTGGTCGAGCGTCGAATGCCGCTGCCCATGATACGCACCCGAGTAGGTGAGCCAGGCGCCGGGCTCCTTGGCCGGCCGACGCCAGGACCATCACCGCCACCATCGTCAGTCGGTTCATCGCTGCCCCCGCAGGCTGGCCAGGTAGGCCACCAGGTCGTCCAACTCCGTCACCGACAGGGCGTAGGCCGGCATCAGGCTGGCGCCGGCCTCGCGCTGCAGCTCGGCCAGCTCGCCGACGCGAAACGCGTGCAGCCGCCCGCTGGTGTCGCGGATGTGCACCCAGAAGGCGTCTTCGCTGACGCGCACGCCTCGCACGGCCGCCCCGCTTCGGGGCCGCGCGGTCACCCACCACGTGTCCGTCGGGCACGCGGGCACCAGGGTCGACGACCGATTCCCGCAGGTACGCCAGGCCGCGGCGGAGGCCGATGTCAGACAGGTCGGGCCCCAGGGCACGCCCGGCGCCGTCGCCTCGTCACGATCGCGATCACGCCAGCGTCGTCGGCGGCCGCACGAACGTGGGGCGCAGGAGGGACGGACCGTACCCGCCGTTGCCATCGACGCCATGACAGAGCGCGCACTGCGCGTTGTAGAGGCGCTGGCCCTCCGTGCGGTCGGCGGCATCAGCCGCAGACCGCGGCCGATCGATGGCGGGCGCCTGCGCGCCCAGCGGTGTGGACGACGCGACGCTCAGTGCCACCGGCGCAACCAGGGCGAGCATCGCGGCCACCCGGCCGGCGGCCCTTGCCGAGCGGTACGTCTGCATTCCCGTGGACGAACCCGACATCGGGGCGACTCCCTGTCGATGCATCCGCCATCTCCCTGTCGTAGCGTTCGGACCAGACAAACGATTCGTCGTTGGCGTCGATCAGTCGATCAACTGTGTCGTGACCGAACCACGCGAATGACGTCTTCCGCGTGTCTAGCCTGGCGCGGTAGTCAGTATTGACTAATAGTGTTGAAATTGACAATGTCACACGTTCTCAAGAACTCGATCGCCGGATACAGCGCGGTTGATCCGGCCGGTGAAACGCAAGAGTGGGGGCAGCATGGCATCTTTGATTCGGCAGGGGCGGTGGCTGGTGTGTGTCGTCGCACTGCTGGCAGCGGGCGTTGGCGTCGACGCAGCAGAACTCGACGGGACGTGGACGTTCACCCTCAGTGCCCCCGAAGGGGAGCACACGTTCACGATAAGCCTGACGACCGACGGGGAGAAGGTCGCCGGGAAGCGCGGGGATGCCTCCTACACGGGGACGTTCAAGGATGGACAACTGAAGCTGAACGGCAGTCATTACATCGACGAGGTCGGCCAGACCTTCGACCTCGAGTTGACTGGCAAGCTCGATGGTGACCAGATCACCGGAGATGGTTCGATCGAGGGTTTCGCGCTGACAGTCCAGGGCACGCGGGCGGATCGAAAATAGGGCCGAGAACGCGAGGCGTGTCACGCGGCGCGTGCGCGCTTCAGTCGAAATGGTGCTCGGTAACCTCGGTCGTGAAGGTGCGCCCGTCCACGTCGAGGTAGAGCTGCCGCTCGGTGAGTGACAACGCGACCGACGAGCGCCGCTCGAGCGTCGCCGACACCTCGTCCACGAAGCCGTCACCGAAGGCGAACACCGGGATGGCCGGTGCGCGGAACACGTGGCGCCCCTCCAGTTGCGCCAGCACGTGCGGCACCGCACGGTGGGTGTAGACCGCCACCCGCGACGCCTGCCGGCTGCCGCGGTGCACGCGCTCGGCATCGGGCATCCCGACTTC
>Ga0073904_10000053_pt1 | contig 65474 bp, 66 predicted proteins | sample KloWWTrecipitate_FD_66668 | JGI IMG/M metagenome (GOLD analysis project Ga0073904, IMG submission 66668) | Active sludge microbial communities from Klosterneuburg, Austria, studying microevolution and ecology of nitrifiers - Klosterneuburg... | ecosystem: Engineered > WWTP > Aerobic digester >... | reverse complement strand
GTATTTGGTCTAAACGCAACATTGGTATAGTTGAAAGTTTGATTAAATCAGGAAAAATGACCTCAAGAGGTTTTGCCGAAATAGAAAAAGCTAAGGCAGATGGGCGTTGGGCAAGAGCATACGATTCGCATACTACCATGCAAGAGGCAGAAGATTTTTTGAAAGAATTGAAAAAGCATAAAACGGCAAATGCCTTTTATGCATCGTTGAACAAGACTAATAAATTTGCTATCAACTTTAGGTTACAAACAGCCAAAAAGCCCGAAACAAGAGTTAAACGAATGCAAGAAATTTTGGCAATGTTGAAGGAAGGAAAGAAGTTTCATTAAATTTTTTAAACCTCTTTACTTTAAGTTGCATAGCTCACTGAGTGTGATTTAACCATTGATTAAAATTCCTACCTATTTATCAATACATTAAAACAAAACAGTAACAACAGAAAGATATGAATTACATATATTACAATTTATTTCTACTCTTTATCACACTTTCAAACTACACAGTATCTTCACAGCCAAACGACCCGATACCACAACACGAAACTTTCACTATTCAATCTCATCAGGTAGGAGAATTAAGAACTATCAATGTCTGGACACCGGATAACTACAAAACAAACAATGACTCATTGCCTGTATTGTATATGCCCGATGGAGGAATAAAGGAAGACTTCCCACACATTGCAAATACGATAGCTAAGCTAATAACAGAAAATAAAATTAAACCATTGATACTTGTAGGCATCGAAAACACACAACGAAGAAGAGACTTATCAGGCACTACAGAAATTGCAAAAGACAAAGAAATTGCACCGGTTGTTGGCGGTTCAGAAAAATTCAGGGCTTTTATAAAAGATGAACTATTCCCTGAAATAAACAAGCGCTATAGAACTACATCTGAAAAAAGCATAATAGGCGAATCTTTAGCAGGGCTTTTTATTATGGAAACTCTTTTTTTGACACCAGAAATGTTTGATAACTACATTGCATTTGACCCATCTTTATGGTGGAACAATCACTATTTGGTAAGAACAGCAAAAGAACATTTATCAAAACTACCACCACCGGAAAAACGACTGTGGTTTGCCGGTTCAAAAGCAAAAGATATTTCGACTTATACTAAAGAGTTGGCATACATTCTGAAAAAAGAAAACTTTGCCAATATTAAATGGACTTATTCTGATGAGCCAAAAGAAAAGCACGTAACAATTTTCAGAGCAACTAAGGAAAAGGCAATAATCTGGACATTAAACAAATCGGAATAATTAGAAATGTAACATCATTGCTCACACAAAACATTACGTGTAAAAATACTTTGTTAGTACCTTGTTGAATTAATTTATACTCTTAGAATTTCTGATGCTATACTTTAATAGCAATGTAATCCAGCAGCCCGCAACAAAAGGAAAAGTAAACACCCCTCCTACTTCGCTTAGTATTTGTGTACTGATTAAAACAAAATGAATCAGCAGGGTAAAAACAACTACAATTAATGCCCATGCAATATCAGACTTCTTACTGCCTGCAAAAGCTATTGCAGAAAGCACAGCATTGAATCCAAAAATTCCTGCAGTAATATCGTTTTGTGAATAGCCTAACATGAGAGCTACTAATACACCAGCAAATGATGCGGCAAGTCCAAAACATGATGCCATCGGAGAAGAAATTAATACAGCTATAAAAAATAATATTCCTGAAACAAAATATCCCTGAAAAATCACCTGCCCAAAGCCATTGGTGCCCGCAAGTAAAATTGTTGATGATTGAAAAGAATTTGTCTCTTGTAAATTTAACTGAGCTAAATCAAATTTGCTAATCACAAAATAAATTACCCATGTAATAACAATAAATGGAAACGTGTAAGCAGGAAAACATTTTTGAATAAAATAATGCTGTAATAATGCAGCTAAAATTGCACCAGCAAATACCAATCCCCAAATAAGCAATGTGTTCTCAAACAAAAAGATCAAAACAACACCTGTTAAAGCTGCACTAAATCCATACAACCCCGCTTCGATTTCAGTCTTGCTAAATTTTAATAAATATGCAGTGGCTGTGCCAACACTTGCAGCTAACAAAGCAGCAATGCCACACCACAAGTTACCAATAAAAATTCCAACTGTAAAGAGTATGCCGGTAATGATGTTATTGCAAAGCATAATCTGACCAATGCCTGCAAAAACCGATTTAATAAATTGCATCATTGCTTGGTTAGAAATTCAGATTTTACAAATTAAATCCAATACCAGAAAATTCATTATTAAAATAACTTGCAAATTCCTCTATAGTAATTTTCTTGTCTAAAATTTTGTAAACTTGATACATGATGCATTTAATTCATCACTGTAAACCTTCAAAAAATAAATACCTGACGATAGCATAGAAACATTTAGTGAATGCTCCTCATTAGATTGAATTGGTCTATTAGAAGTTAATATAAGCCTTCCATCAGTTGTAAAAATTTGGAATGATGAAACTGTTTTAACTGATGTAAAAGTCATGACATCCAAAACAGGGTTAGGCAAAATATTAATGCTATTTGAAGATTCAGGTGCTGCTAAACCGGAAGTTGAAATTGTAATTGTTTTTGAAACAGTGTCTGCAAAACCACAAACAGAATCAGAAGCAATCAATGTAATATTAAAAGTGCCACTTGCAGTGTAAGTATGTGATGGGTTCATCAATGTGCTGCTACTGCCATCACCAAATGTCCAATTAAAGGTAGTAGCATTTTGCGAAGTATTGAAAAAACTAACTGTATTGGTAACAGTTGAGAAATTAAAGTCTGCAATCAATGCATCGTATTGAAACCAATAATTTAAGCTATCAAATGCTACTTCTTTTGCCACTGTTTTAATTGTGACCGCATCTGATGCTGTAACTGTAAAATTATATGACGCTAATTGAGGATTCTTTCCGAACATAACTGAGTAGAAACTGCAAGCTGCAGCAAAAGATCCATTATTGTTTGGATGACTGCCATCACTTGCATATAGGTTTAGCGTTGGAAAATCTGATCGTATTTTGCGCCATACTTTTGCTACCGGTGAAATGGCTGCATGGTTATCTTGCGCCATGATGGTATATCTCAACTGTAACAAACTATCCATACCCAAATAAGTACATAGTGGTGGAAAGAACGGGCAATTGGCAGCGTCACCATTTTGTCTTCCCCAGGTCATATAAAAAAGTGTAGTTGCACAAGGGCTACTTGCTTTTATCATACTGTCTAATGCTGCTGCATAGGGATAAACCTGCGTTGCTACATCATTATCAGGAAATGAGGGCAGCTGACTTTGTTCCTGAAGAATAACATAGTCCCAATTACCTGCCTGAATTAAGCTAATTGTGGTTGCATTGGTAGTATGCATTAGAAAAGTATATCCTCCGGGTGCATTCTTACTATATATCAGTGTGTCACCGGTAGAAAGTGCTATCTGTTTTACAATTTCAGGTAAGTTATTTACATCAGTATAACTGTTGCCAATAAATAATGCTCTTACAGTTTTACATTCAACAGAATGTATAGAAAATATAAAAGATAAAATTAAATATGAAAATACTTTCATGGATTCAGGTAATTTTAAAGATCAAAATCACCGGCAGCTTCCGGCTGATACACGATTTCATCTATGCGTATTCTTGTTAATCCGGCAGGAACTATCCATTCAACTTCATCATTAACTTTATAACCAATGAGTGCAGTTGCTATGGGAGAAAAAATAGAAATTTTATTCTCCTTAATATTAGCTTGCTCGGGATATACTATCTGAAACTGAATTTTTTTATCATTGTTTAAAAAACTAAGTTTTACAATTGAGTTCATGGTAACCACATTAGAAGGTATTGCTTCAGGCTCAACAATTTTAGCAGCATCTAATTCTTGCTGTAACTTTTCTGCTTCGGAATTGCTGATTGACTTAAATTGTTTGGCATCGCTGATAGACTTTTTAATACGCGCATAGTCCAAACGATTGATAATTAACTTACTCATAACAAATAATTATAATAAAATTAGCCTGCAAAGATAAGGTATTCCAAGCTATTGAAATATTTAAAAAGCAGATGTGTATGAAAAAACAATGCTCTTAAAAGATTTTACATGGTTAATACAACTAAGTGCTCAAAACATGCTCCGGGCAGTCAATACGCAGTTCTGAGGAAAGCAGTTCACGATTTAGTAATTTACAGAAATGATTTTCTCCATTTGTTGTTAATGCATGATGTGTGCAGGACAAACACATTCGTTGTATAGTGATGACACCCGTTTTGTTGAGATGATTGATAATATTTAGAAGACTCAACAACATGTTTTCTTTACCATCATTACTGAGTTTTGCAATTGGCTTATGAAATTCTTTACTAAATAAAGCTGTTTGTGTGGCAATGGCATTTCCTGACTTTGTTAACTGAATAGTATAACTTCTGTTATCAAACTCTTCATAAACTTTCTGAATAAGTTTCTTATGTTCCAATGTTTTTACAGTCTCACTGATTGTAGCTTTGGTCATATTAAACTCATCAGCCAGATAACTTATTTTGCATTTATCATCACTGTGATGAAGCAGAAAAATAATAACCTGAATCTGAATTGGACTTAAAGAAAAATCTTTACTCTCTTGCCATAGTAATACTCGAAATGCCTGTGAAATTCTTTCAAGGGCTGCAACAATACGCCCATCAACGCTTTTATTTTGAAAATTCAGATCAAAGTCAGACTTGCTCATCTTTAGAATTTGTAAGCTAAAAATATTAAACTATTATTTACAATTTTCCATTTCGTAAATAAAATATCCATCTTTATGTATGGATGCTTCCCAATCCGGTCTAACAGACTCTATATGGCAAAAGCGACATTCCTTTGCAGATAATGGTTGCCCCTCCTGCCCTCTTGATTTCAGATATGTTTTACCATAATTATAAATCACTGCTGTGTCTTTCATTTCTGATGGTGCAATGATATCAAAATGCATTACGCTTCCGTCCTTCTTTGTTACATAGGTATCCCATACTGCTACTTTCATAAATTTTTTATTTTTTGATTGTGCATTTGCCAAAGTTGCCCAACTTATGGCAAAAATTAAAATGATTGTTTGTTTAAAATTCATAGTTCAGATAAAACTGTCCCACAAAGGTAGTTATCCTAACTATGTGGGACAAATTTTTAACCTTTCACATCAGCCATTGATGCACCAAAGTTAATGTGCAATACATGACCTGCAGGTGTTACCAACGCAGGTACTGATTTTACACCTTTACCTTCTGCCTCAGCAATACGGCCACGATTTTCACCAATGTGAACTACTTCAACATTGTTGGCTCCGATTAAATTTACAATGTCGTGCTCTGCACTAACGCATACAGGGCATCCTGCATGATAAAATACTGATTTACTCATTTTGTTTGATGTTATGATATTATTTGGCATTATTACCGCTGCAATTTTAGTTAGGATTCCTAACTTTTACAAATAAAATTACTATTTTGGGGAAATATTAATTTAAAAGACAGGTTTCATCCAATTCCAACTATGGTGTGCGGGACAATTAAAACAGATCTGATTATCAGCTCTTTTGAAATAGAGATAAAAAAAGCCCTCCCATAAGAGCTCCGTAAAATGTGCTGTTTAAAGGATTAGAGGTAATAGCACAAGTTCCGCTGCTGCAGCCTACAAGTTTCCAATATAAATATCCTCCTACGGCTCCTGCAAGTGTACCGGCAATAATTAACCAATTTGCACGTAAAAATTCTTTCATGCTTATATTATTCGCTAAATTTAATTTTCCACATTCCTCTTAAATCACCTTGGCTATATCCTACTGCCTTGTCATCCGGGTATTTTTCATTTATCAGCGCTAAAGTTTTTGATTCAATTTCTGCACTACTACCATGACATTTTAAGCAAGTGGGCATTCCGGTTTTAATAGGCTTGTAATACACTATATCTCCGGAAGATTGTTGTTCGATAAAGCTAGATGAAGAGCTTTTTATTTTTTGCCATGCCAGACTATCTTCCAACGTTTTAATTGCATTATCGGGATTTCTGTTCTTATCGCTCAATCGCTGAATTTGAACATGATATAATGCAGAAACAGAGTCTGTAATTGGTATGGCATTCATATTGCAGAAGCCGATTGCAAATTCCGTACCACCATGATTTATCGCATTGGCAACATGCTTCAACAAGATACCTTGCATAAAATCAGATATACTGTCTCCTTTGATTATATACTCCTTCTCTTGTTGCTCTGTAAGTTTTTGTTTTTGTCCGATTTGACAGGAGCCGAATACAACAGTTAGTAGTAATAAAACAATAATTCCCTTTTGCATTACTTATATTTTTTCTGAATTTTCAATTTGTGATTTATCAGCGTTATCATCAGGCATCTGACAACTTCCTGCATAACAACAGCCTGCATTAAAAACTGCCATCATCGCAAATAATACACCCAATGTTGCAAACACCAAACTTTTGTCATGCACACCCTGAATGACAATGAAAACTCCCAAAGCTAAACGTATTACACGCATCCAATTCCAACCTGAAAAAACCTTATTCATACGATTCTAAATTAAATAATTTTTAATTGCATATTACTTCAGTGCTTTCTTACACTAAACTTACATGACATAAGAATTTTAAAAATATAAACTAACTACTTCTTTTGTAATTCTATAAACAGCTCTGTCCCTGCACGGGGAGTAATGCTATTCAAGCAAGGAATCATCTTTAAATCAAATAACGGATTAAACAATTGCTCATATTCCACTCTGCTTCCTCCAAATGGCGGACCTTCTTTTTCAAACATTATATCAAACAATAATCCAACAATTTTTCCTTCAGGATTTAAAACTTCTGACGCTTTTTGAACATATTCTTTACGTTTGTCCGGAGGAATTGCACAAAAAAATGTTTGTTCAATTAAAATATCGAACTTCTCTTCTATTGTAAAAAAATCAGCACAAAGAGTTCTGATATTTGAATTACCGGCAAACTTTTTCCTTAATATTTCTACAGCCTTTGGAGCAATATCAACCAAGGTAATGTTTTTAAAACCTTCACTCACTAAAAATTCTGCTTCATAAGCATTACCACATCCCGGAATAAGAATAGCAACCTCTTTATCAGAAAATTTACTAAAATATTCTGCTATTGCAGGAGAAGGGTAACCTATATCCCAGCCGGTTTGTTTAGTCTCCCATCTTTCATTCCAAAAGGACTGTTTTGATGGATCATTAACCTGAGAATCTTTATTTACAGGCGCTGAGTTGCTATTTTGCATTCTGGATTTTAATAATGTCATTAACGGTACCACCATTGATAACATTTACTATTCCATTTTGTTCAAGAATGTTCTTTGCCTGCATGCTGCGCATTCCACTTTTGCAAAACACCACAACATTTGACTTATTTTTAAACTTAGACAACTGACTTCCTATTTTATCCAACGGAATATTTACTGCGCCCGATGCACTACCACCGGCAAACTCTGCAGGAGTACGCACATCAATAAGAAATGCTCCTTTCTTAATTGCATCTGTTAGTTGTGTATTTTCCATACCCAACATGTTTTTAATTAGTCCAATCATTTTATTTTAATTTAACTGTTAGAAATTTACAAAGTCATTAAATAGCACAAGCCATTTGTCGTTCACTGACTGTAGCTTCATTGCTCGCTACCCACTCCTTCATACCACCGGCATAATTCCACACATTCTTAAAGCCATATTTATGAAGCAGAGAAAAAGCAATTGCTGAACGATCTCCTGCCTGACAATGAATAACCACCTGCTTCTTCTTATTAATCATCTTAAGATTTTGCACTAAGGTTCCAACAAAAATGTGTTCAGCTCCTTCAACATGTCCTGCTTCAAATTCTGTTAAACCACGCACATCAATGATTTGATAGTTGTCGTTATTTATTGTGCTTTTGAATTTTGCTAAATTAATTACCTCTGATTTTTCCAATTCAATACCTAATGAAGCAACATCAGTTACATAACCAAGCATGTTATCCATTCCTATACGCATGAGTTTTCTGGTTAAGTCAACAATAGTTTTATCACCAGCAACTAAAATAAATTGCTGCTGATAATTAAGCAACCATCCCATCCAGGTTGAGAAAGAATTATTCCCTTGAATATTTAAACTTCCGGGTAAAAAGCCTTCTGCGAATTCAAATTTATTTCTGGTATCAATTACGGTTATACCTTTGTTGTAAGCAGAAAGAAATTCTTCTTTAGACATCTTAGCATGCTTAGGCACTTCAACTAAAAGTGGACGATTTACTTTATTAAGATGTTTCATCATTGCAAAATACTTTGGTGGCTCAGGCTGGTCAGCTAAAAGAAAATCAACAAAACCTTGCTCATCGTTACCATATTGAAATGCCCAATTGCGAATTTTTTCATATCCTACAGTTGAACTGTGAACGGCACCTAAAGCCTTACCACAAGCCGAGCCTGCACCATGTGCTGACCATACCTGAACATACTCGGGTAATGCTTCAAATTTTTTCAAAGATTGAAACATTTGTTTGGCACCAATCTCTTTAGTTCCTTTTATTCCTGCTGCTTTCTCCAATAAATCGGGACGGCCAATATCCCCAACAAAAACAAAGTCACCTGTAAAAACCATAACAGGTTTGTCTGATGCCGGATGATCTGTCAGCAAAAAGCTAATACTTTCCGGAGTATGGCCCGGAGTGTGCATCACTTTTAAAGTAAGGTTGCCAACAGTAATTACATCTCCATCACTTACTCCTTCATGATTGAATTCATATTGCCAGTCCTTGCCACCTTCGTCAGATAAATACATCTTTGCTCCTGTAACAGCAGCAAGTTCACGAGAGCCACATAAAAAGTCTGCATGAATGTGTGTTTCTGTAATGTGAGTAATCTTTAAGTTATTTTGTTTGGCAATTTCAAGATAAATATCAATGTCCCGCTGTGCGTCAATTACAATTGCTTCACCTTTTGCCTGGCAGCCTATGAAATAGCTCCCTTGTGCTAAACTTTTGTCGTAAACGTGTTGAAAAAACATATAGTTATAATTTAAATGTTATAGTTGTGCTTGTATTCTGAAAGTATCTGAATTCTATAATGCAAAGTAAGTAATGATTTTTCAGATACTTTGTTACTCTTGTTACATTAACTGATTTTTGTTGTCATTATAATTTCTGTCTTCATTGAGTTGGTAACCAAACAACCTGCCTTTGACTTATCGGCAATGCGTTGTGCTTTTTCAGCATCATTTATATCTTTCAGTTTTACCGTTGGAAATAATTCTGCCTGAGTTATCAAATACTTGCCATCTACCATTTCGAGTTTGGCAACTGTGCGACAACTGAAATCTTCCAGTTCTACTTTAAAGTTTGAAGCAATAGCCAAATAAGTTGCCATATAGCAACTGTTGATGGCAGCAACAAATAAATGCTCGGGTGACCAAATATTTGGAACACCATTAGGAAACTCCGGTGGTGTGGCACATTCAATTGTTTTGTCGAGAATGGGTGATGACAACTCTCCAATTCTACCCTCTTTCCATTGTACATTTACTTCGTAAAAATGTGTTTGAGACATATCTGTTATTTTTAATTTTAGTGAATAATTTAAAGTGTAGCTAATCGTTCAAAATGACAGCACAAAAGTGCCTATGCCCGACTGTTTTTACAGTGACATAAGTTACATTGTAGTTTGTTTTTCGCTAAAATTTAAATGAGATATATCATGTTTTATTTCAAAACAGATAAACAGAAGACAAATTAATCTAAAATATCTCTGTATTAATCAGAATGGAATTAGTAAGTACTTTATGAACTGGACAGACATTGGCAATCTGAAGCAATCGGTTCTTCTGCTCATCTGAAAGATTACCCGAAAATTTAATCTTACGTTGAATAATTGTTTTGTTATTGGCTTTATCCCAATTAACAGAAATATCAGTATTTACATCAGTAAGAGACCAATCTTTTCTATCGGCATACATCCGCACAGTTATTGAGGTACATGCGCTCAATGCTGCAGCAATTAACTCAAATGGTGAAAGCCCAAGATTCTTGCCACCGTTTTCTACCGGCTCATCAGCAATTAGAATATTCCCTGATTGCGATTCAATTATAACTTTATAATTTTCTTTTCCAATATGTGATTTTACTTTTTCCATAAACTAAGTTTTCAAAAATTACTTTTTATTCAAACAAGATTCAACATAAATGAACTCTAAAAAAAATCAATTTCAAAATTCAGCCATTCAGGTTTACTTCTTTTGAATCTTATAAATAGATGGAAGTTGCCAATTAAACCTTACAGCCACCAGTCTGAAAACAACAATAAAAGTAATACTAATCATTTCTGTAATCATCTCATTCATCTGCAATCGCATTAAAACAAAATAAACAACTCCCCCTAAAATACATGCAGTAGCATACACTTCCTTTTGAAAAATTAATGGAATATTGTTGAGTAAAATATCGCGAATAACACCACCGAAACATGCAGTGATTGTTCCCAATGCAATGCAGACAGCAGGATGAAAATCAAGCATTATTCCCTTTTGAATTCCCACAACAGTAAACAAACCTATTCCAAGTGAGTCGAATGTCAGCAGTGTTTTTTGATAATTACCGATGATGTTAGAAAAGAACATTGATGCAAGCGTACTTAATAACACAATTAAACCATAATTCAAATTATACATCCATGATACAGGTAGTTGTCCAATTAATACATCGCGCAAAGTACCACCACCTAATGCTGTTATAAAAGCAATTATAAAAACACCGAAGACATCGAGTTTCTTTTCCATAGCAGCAAATACACCCGATATACTAAACACAGCTATACCGGCAATATCAATTAGTTTCAGCAGTTCCAAAAGTGATTTAGTTTACTTTTAATTTTTTAAGAATCTCGTTCGCAACAGGATCGGAATACACGCCATAACCATTTACCAAAATCCCTTTCAGATGATGTCTTTCTGATGAAATCGCATATATAATTGCCTCATCAGCCGGGTCTGAATCGCCTTCAAAACGATAGTACAAATCAATCTTAAAATCATCAGGAAGTATCTTAAAGAAATCTTTATCCCCTTCCGCAAAACGCGATTTTAAGTTAAAATCTTCGGTGTAGCCCATACGTCTTAGTTGCTGCATACGTTCTGATAAAGTTGACTCCGTACTTAACATGATAACATAATTTTAAAGATTATAAAAATAACTAAAACAAACTACTTATTCAATACCTGATGCAAATACATTTCGCCACCTTCTCGCTTTTTTAAAAAACTTCTTTAACAATACGTGCACTATCAACATTCAGTTTATTCAAGTGCTTTTCAACAGCAACCATCATCGGTTCCGGCCCACAGAGATAAATATATCCTGTTGCATCTAAATACTGCCTTAACAAACCTTCTGTAATATAGCCATATTCAAAACCTTCAAGTTTTTCTTCTGAAAGTATATTTATGAAATATTTGCCAAGTAAATCTTTGAATTTCTTTTCCTGAATAATATCAGCACGTGTTTTATTGGCAAACAACAGTTTGTTATTCCCAACGTTACCTTCTTTTTCAAGTTGCTTATAAATTGCAATAAAGGGTGTAATGCCGGCACCACCGGCAATAAAAATTCCTTCGCCTTTATAGCCAATAGTCCCAAAAACACCGTGCAAAAGCAATTCATCACCGGGTTTTAAAGAGAGAAGTTGATTGGTTACACCATTATGCTGTGGATAGGTTTTTATTGTAAACTCTAACTGTTTGTCTGTTGGCAATGAAGTAAAAGTAAATGCTCTTAACTCATTTTCCCATTTGGGTTTGTTGATTGAAATATCTGCTGCCTGCCCTGCATTATAATTAATATTTTCAGGTTTCTCTGTTGTGATATGAAGTACATCGTGTGTTGCTTTCTCAATTGCAATTATTTTTAAATGCTCAGCCATAACTTTATTTTATTCAGTGGTCATTTTGAATTGTCTATTTTAATGACTTTTTATAATGAGTTAACATAATAACCACAAATTTGTTTTCAGAATAAGTATGCAACTATAAACAGAATATCAACAAAAAGTTGATGTTAATACTTTAAGCGTATTAATTGCAAAAAAAATAAAAAACTATATCAGTTTTCCTTTCTTTGCTTTCTCAATCAAGTCAATACGATTGTGTGCCTGTAATTTCTGATAAATATTCTCAATATGTCTTTTAACAGTAAAGGGTGATATAAATAAACTTTCGGCAATGGCTTTATTGGTCATTCCCCGGCTTAATTGTTCCAAAATTTCTATTTCTCTTACACTTAAAACCACATTAATCTCTGTAGATTTAACAGAGGATATTTCAGTAGTCGCTTTTTTCAATAATTGTAATGCTTTAACAGCGATTGATGGTGACATTACAGAACCTCCATTTAAAGTATCAATAATGGTATCGTATATCTTTTCGCTTTTCGACTCTTTTAAAATATAACTGTCAGCTCCTGCTTTAATGGCATTAAATATATATTCGTCATCATCAAAAACTGTTATCATTATAACTTTAACTGAGGGATATTTCTGCTTAATGACAGCGGTGGCTTCGATACCATTCATCTGTGGCATTTCTATATCCATAAGAACAACATCTAAGCTACTATTCTTTTCTAAAAAATCTATCACCTCCTGACCACCTTGTGCAATGCAAACAAGATCAATATCTGAATATCCTGAAAGTTTTTCTCTTATCGCACGCAATGCATAAATATTATCATCAACAACAGCCACATTTATCATAATAAACATTTGATTTTATATTGTGTACCTAAGTCCTCTCCTGAAACTAAATCAACAGTACCTTTCAGATCTGACACTCTGTTATAAATATTATTCAATCCAAAAGATTTTGTTCTCATTTCATCAACATCAAACCCAACACCATTATCGCGAACATCAATAAGCAGTTCATTTTTATTCTGATGAATACTTATTGAAACCTCAGAAGCATGAGAATACTTTATTGCATTGTTTACTATTTCCTGAATGACTCTGAAAATATTCATTGCCGATTTAGTCTGAATTTGTATGTCATCAGCTATTTCAAAATTAAAATGAAAACGAATTTCTTCTTTAGCCTCAGCAGCACTATTTATATAATTTGCAATTCTAAATTTCAAATCAGAAACATTAATTGACTTTAAGTTCATCACCCAAAGTGTATTTTTAAGTTCTGTCACTGCATTTTCAGAAAATTCCGACACTGTTTCTATTTTAGATTTCAGAGATTCATCAATTGATGTAGTGGATTTTTTGATTCCGTCCAATACAGAATTCACAAAGGTTAGTTGTGCTCCTAAGCTATCATGTAAGTCGCGTGAAATCTGAAGCCGTTGCTCCTGTGCAACATTTAATGCCTTCTCTTGCAACAAATTATTCTCCAATAAAAGTTGCTGGCTTTCAAGTTTTGACTTGACTCGATGATTTCTGAACAACATCAAAACTATTGCCACTACACTCAGCAAAATTAACAACAATACATTCTTTTGTTTCGCTCTCAGATCGGCTTGCGCAACCTGTAATTTCATTTCAGAAATTTTCTTTTCCTTCTGTTGTGTTTCAAAAAGAGTATTAAACTCAGCATACGATTGTTCACTCTTTTCGTTAATCGAATTTGCATATACTTCCTGATACTTTTGATTGACTTCCAATGCCTTTTGCCATTTACCTTGTTTCTGGTATAGCAATTCATAGACTGTATAAGCTTTCAGTGTATTTATTAATTGTTTGTTTTCTGAAAATATTTTTACTGCATTATCCAAATGTGCTTCAGCAAGGGCATAATTCCCATCGTTGGTTTCAACTTCTGCAAGGTTAATCTCTGTATCGGCATTCCATCCCGGATTATTAAAAGGCTTTTCTATTTGTTGATTATTTTTAAAATAATATCGTGCTCTTTCAAAACTATCCTGTGCAAGATAACAGCGTGCCAGGTTGTCCTGATACATTACTTTAATAATTTGGTCGCCTAAACTGTCTGCAATAGCAATGCCTCGCACATCCAACTTCATTGCTTCTTTTATATTTCCTGTCTGACCTTCAATATTTGCTAAAGTGTGCATTGCATTCAGATAAGACGGCATATATGTATTGCCCCTAAGAATCGAAAATATTTTATTCAATGTTTTTCGTGCATCGTCATAGTCGCCCTTTTCAGCTTGCAACTGTGAAAGGTTAGAATAAGCCTGTGTAATTTTTAAAGTGTCTTTTAGCTGTTCGCCAATAGCTACAGCCTGATAAAGATTTCGAGAACCTTCCGGAAAATTTCCAATGCTTTTATATGTTGAACCTAAGCCATAATAAATATAATATGAAAGCGAATCTCTTCCGTTATGTAGCTCCTTGGCTCTTTTAAAATAAACCTCAGCAGTGGTAAAATGTCCGCTTCTGCGACTAAAATTTGCCTTAACAACCTCCCTCATAACAATTACAGAGGGTGTTGTTATAGTTAAACTATCAATGCCTGAAATAATTTTTTGCAGACTGTCTGTACGAGAAACTTTCTGAATTACAGTAGCATCAAAAAGCTGAACAATTGATTTCTCATCATTAGTTAATTGTTGTATTGTCTGTTGATCATTACTATTCTTACATGAAACAATGAAAATCAGCAAAAAAAATACTACCTTTTTAAAAAACACTGCAACAGAATTAAGATGCTAAAATAACAAACTGTATTAAACTAAAAATAATGTTATAATTTATTCCTCATGACTTCTGGTACGGAGAACATTAACCAATTTTTGTCCGCGCAGAAGTATTTTTAATCGTTGACGTTTTAAAGAGATATGTTTTTGTTTAGTTTCCAATTCATCAATACCATGATTATAGACTGATATGATGTGCTGATAGGTTAGAATACCAATTATTTCTTGTTCGGAAACAACAGGCAGAATATCCACATTTTCCTTTGCCATAGTTTGAACTGCAGTCTTTAGTGTATCAGTATTACTCACAAAAACCTGTGTTCGTTTAACTAAAGATCCAATCAATAAATCCGGTTGATGATGTGAACTGAAAATGGTTGTTGAACTGAGCAATCCAATATATTTACCATCAGCACTAGAAATGATATAATAATTTGCCTGTAAGTCTGGTTCTTGCTGGAGCCAATTTCTGACTTCACCTATTTTCATATCATCACTTATTGTAATTCCATTGTCTGTGGCTAACTGATCTACTTTTATTTTTTCTAAAACATCGGGCTCGTAGGTGCTGGGTGTATAAACTCCTCTACGTGCTATTTTTTCTGTCATAATTGTGTTTTCCATCAGAAAATAGGAAACAAAATAAGATGATGTGCATGATGCAAGCAGGGGCAATAATGCATTTGATTGTCCCGTTGTTTCCAAAGCAAAAACTATTGATGTTAAAAATGCACGAGAAGCACCTGCAAACATAGCAGACATACCAACGAGTGCAGCAAGTGGAATACTGATATCTGCCAAAGGAAACCAAAACTGTCCTACCATTCCAGCCATAACACCCAATGCGCCTCCAATAGTAAGTAATGGAGCAAGCGTACCTCCGGAAGTGCCACTACCGAGGGATATTGCCCAAGAAACAAATTTTAAAAGGCATAATGAAACTACTAACTGCAGCGACATGGAACCGGCAAGTAAGTCGGTAATGTTATTATAACCAACACCTAATGAACGCGGTTCAAAGTAGCCAACAATGCCAACTGCCAGACCACCAATTGCAGGCCACCATGCCCAATGTACAGGCAATTTCTCAAACATATCTTCAATCCAGTAAACAATTTTTGTTGTTGCTACTGCCAAAACACCTACAACAACACCCATTGCCGAATAAAAAAACAAAGCTGCATTTGAAGCATTCTCAACCTGTTGTTGCATGGGAAAGACAACGCCTTCGCCAAAAAATAAATGATGTCCTGCAGAACCCGTTATGCAAGCCAAAGCAACAGGCACAAAAGAGCGTGGCGAAAATTCAAATAACAAAAGTTCTATTGCCAATAAAATTCCTGCAACTGGACTCCCAAAAATTGCAGCCATACCGGCAGTGGCACCTGCAGCTAAAAGTATTTTTCTTTCATTAGGTGTAATGCGCATTAACTGACCTAATGTTGAGCCTAATGCACCTCCCGTAGCAATGATAGGTCCTTCGGCACCAAATGGACCTCCTGTTCCTATTGAAATAGCAGAAGAAATTGGTTTTAAAAATGTGATAGATGGTTTAATTTTACTTTGATTGGTAAGAATCTGCTCCATAGCTTCGGGTATGCCATGTCCACGAATTGCCTTTGAGCCATATAGTGCCAATAGCCCAACAACTAATCCTCCAATTGCAGGTACGATTATTACCCATAATCCCATGGTGTTGTGAGCCGGACTTGCATCAGCAAATGAAAAACTTCCGAAGAATGAAATATTGGTAATAAAATCTATTAAATAAATGAGAAACTTTGCAATAAAACTGATACAAATTGAAATCAAGATAGCAAGCAATGACAAATTAAAGAGCCGTTTCTTATTGTATTTTAGTTTTCCTGATGTATCGTTCTTGAAATTAGGTTCTAATGAAACAGAAATGGGTATTCCTCTATTCAACATTTGCAAAAAGTTTTTTAGCGAAGTTTGATTGACACACAAGAAAATCAAAATAAACCAGAAAATTATTCTTTTGAAGTATAAAGTTTGAATTACTTCTATGAATAATTTTTATGATTTGAACTGAATGCAACAAACTCAAGGTTAAAATAATATTTGAACAAAGTGGAAAAAACAACAACGTTCAAAGTAGTTAATCAGTTTCCTGAATTAAAACTATTTAAAATGCAACAGATGCAAAATTATATATGATGGTTGAAAATATTGTGTTAAAAAATTAAAATCAGATGATGTTTTATTAACAGTGTTGACTCTCATAATTAACTTACATGGTAAATTTACTCAAAATTCGGATAGATTTTCATATTTTTTCTCCTACTAACCAAACGCTTATTTCTCGCATTTACGACAATTGCTTGTTTTACAACTACAGTACAACCATTCGTAAAACGGCAATCACCATCGTTTGAATGATATGAAGCCTGAGACACAACCTTCCATCTGCAGGTTGCTTGATTTAAACTTGCAGTGGAGACAACTTCAGGAAAATAACTTAGCTTAGCCAAAGTTTTGACCGGAATTAAGTCTAACCATCCTTTTTCTTCAATATAGTTGACGACAGATATACTATCAAATTTACTTACACATGGTTTTTTCTGCGCAGCAATAGGAAGCCATACTAAAAGAAAAATTAGTAAGAAAAGATATGTTTTCAATAATGATGAAATTTTCGACTTGTAGGAATAATGTGCAAAAGTAGAAATAGTAAAGAATAGCTATTGCGAACTTTGCGTGAAATAAAAACTTTACTTATTAAAAACCTCCACTTTGATTGAAAAAAAGTACCACACTAAGACGCTAAGAAAAAATCTTTGCGCACTTTGCGTGAAATGAAAACATCACTTGCTACGATAGTACGCTTTGCGAACTTTGTGTGAAATAAAAACTTTACTTACTAAAAATCTCCACTTTGTTTGAAAAAAAGTATCACGCTAAGGCGCAAAGGAAAAAAATACGCTAAGACCGCTAAGAAAAAAAATTTGCATACTTTGCGTGAAATAAAAACTTTACTTACTAAAAATCCTCACTTTGTTTGAAAAAAAGCACCACGCTAAGACGTTAAGAAATAAATCCTTTGGGTGGTGTGAATGAAAAAGATGACAAACTAAGATGGCAAATTTGGTATAGCATTAGATTACTCCTCTGCTATCAAACCAGCACCCCCTATTTTCAAATTCGTGCCGAAGTTGTACATTCGCAAAAATTTTCAGAATATGCTATTTCAACTAAATGAAGAACATTTAATGATACAGAAGGCAGCCCGTGATTTTGCACAAAACGAGCTGTTACCCGGAGTTATTGAGCGCGATGAACATCAGAAATTCCCTGCAGAGCAAATCAAAAAATTAGGTGAGCTAGGCTTTTTAGGTATGATGGTTGACCCCAAATATGGTGGGTCGGGATTAGACACAATTTCCTATGTATTGGCTATGGAAGAAATATCAAAAGTAGATGCTTCAGTTTCAGTTGTGATGAGTGTAAACAATTCTCTTGTTTGCTGGGGATTAGAAACTTTTGGTACAGAAGAGCAGAAACAAAAATATTTAGTTCCATTAGCCAAAGGAGAAATAATTGGTGCATTTTGTTTAAGTGAACCCGAAGCGGGCAGCGATGCCACTTCACAACGTACTACAGCAATAGACAAAGGCGATCATTACTTACTGAATGGAACAAAAAACTGGATTACCAATGGTGGTACAGCAAGCGTTTATTTAGTGATGGCACAAACTGATGTTGCTAAAGGACATAAAGGCATTAACTGTCTGATAGTAGAAAAAGGTACTCCCGGCTTTACTGTAGGACCAAAAGAAAATAAATTAGGTATCAGAGGAAGTGATACACATTCATTGATGTTTACTGATGTGAGAGTTCCAAAGGCTAACCGTATTGGCGAAGATGGCTTTGGATTTAAGTTTGCAATGAAAACCTTAGCTGGTGGGCGTATAGGAATTGCCTCACAGGCATTAGGCATTGCATCGGGTGCTTATGAACTTGCACTAAAATATTCTAAAGAGCGTAAAGCATTCGGAAAAGAAATCAGCCAACATCAGGCAATTCAGTTTAAGTTAGCCGACATGGCAACAGAAATTGAAGCCGCAAGATTACTTTGCTTGAAAGCTGCATGGCTTAAAGATCAGCATGGAAATTATGACCTGGCAGGAAGTATGGCCAAACTATATGCTTCAAAAGTTGCAATGGACACTACTGTTGAGGCAGTTCAGGTGCATGGCGGTTATGGTTATGTTAAAGAGTTTCATGTTGAACGCTTAATGCGCGATGCTAAAATTACACAGATTTACGAAGGCACTTCCGAAATACAAAAGATTGTAATTGCACGTGCAGTTACTTCATAAAAGATGTTAGATAACTACCAACATACTACTGCGGAACGAATGATGCGTTATGTAGTCATTGACACCACAGCCAATCCAGATTCTGAGACACAGCCCAGCAGCAAAAAACAATTAGACTTAAGCAGGTTGCTTGAGTCAGAATTAAAAGCAATGGGCATTGATGCTGCACTTGATGAGTATGGTTATGTCTATGCTACAATTAAAGGTAACTCAAAAAAGAAAGTACCTGTAATTTGTTTTTGTTCGCACGTTGACACTGCACCTGATTGCAGTGGCACAAACGTAAAGCCTATCCTGCATAAAAAATGGAATGGTGAGGATATCGTTTTACCTGACGACAACAATGTTGTTATCAGCAGTAAAAAACACCCTTATCTACTCGAAAAAATTGGTGATGACATCATCACAGCCTCAGGACTTACGCTGTTAGGCGCTGATGATAAAGCAGGTGTTTCCATCATCATGGATTTTGCACAGTACCTTTTAAACAGAAAGGATATTGTTCATGGTGATATAAGAATTTTATTTACGCCTGACGAAGAAATTGGTCGTGGTGTAAACAAAGTGGATATGAAAAAATTAAACGCTGACTTTGGTTATACCCTCGATGGTGGAGAATGTGGTACATTAGAAGGTGAAAATTTTTCGGCTGACTCATGCACAGTAACATTTAATGGCATCAGTGCACATCCGGGTTATGCCAAAGGGAAAATGGTTAATGCACAAAAAGTATTAGCGCACTTTATCACGCTTTTACCAAAAGAAATGAGTCCTGAAAATACAGAAGCGTATGAAGGTTTTGTACATCCTGTCAGCATTAGTGGAGGATTAGAAACAGCAACTGTCGCTTTTATTCTTCGTGATTTTGTTACTGCTAAATTAACCGAACAAAAGCAACTGCTTAACAAGTTGGCAGAACAAACAATCAAACAATTTCCCGGAGCAAATTTTACTATCAGTAGTAAAGAACAATACCGCAACATGGATGAAGTTCTTCAAAAACATCCGGAGGTAATGGAAAATGCCTGCGAAGCCTATAAACGCAGTGACATCAATTGTGAACGGAAAAACATCAGAGGCGGAACAGATGGAGCACGATTATCATTTATGGGCATGCCTTGTCCGAATATTTTTACAGGAGAAATGGGTATTCACAGTAAAGAAGAATATGTAAGTGTTCAGGATATGAATAAAGCTGTTGAGGTGTTGGTTAATTTAGTTCAAGTTTGGGAACAACGAGCCTGACAGTAGTCCCTTCCTCTTATTCAGTTCGATAAATTTACTAAAGAAATTTAAGCTTGGTTTGAACTAATTAGTTTTCACTTAGTTGGTATTTTAATGCAATCGTATCAGTAATACAAACTGTTATAGACTAACTTTAAACAACCGTCCATTGCCTTCGTAGAGCTAAAACAATTATTTAACTAAAAGTCTTAATTTTACGTTGCGAAAAATGATAATTTCGCAGTCAATTAAATTTAAATAAAAATGAAAAAACAAATTACTCTTCTATTTGGCATAATGTGTTTTGCATTAGCTGTAAATGCACAGTATTATTATTTTCCACACATCAATGCTGGGCAAAATCCGGGTGGCCTTAACACAGATGATGAATATCCTGTTGCTGGAGGCCAACCTGCAGGTTGGACATCCATTCATCCCGGAAGTGCTACCACTCCACAATGGTCAACAACTGTAACAATTCCGTTTGCATTTTCTTTTAACGGTGCGGCAGTTACAAATTACAAAGTTTCCACAACAGGAGTTTTAACCTTTACAACAGGTGCAGCTACACCTCCTCCGGTTGCCAACGTTGCATTACCTTCAGCTTTAGTACCTGATAATTCAGTTTGTTGTTGGGGAATTTCAGGAAGTGGTACAAATGATAATATCTGTACTAAAACTTTCGGAACAGCACCAAACCGTCAGCACTGGATTTCATTCACTTCCTATACTGATCCGGGCAACACTGCATATACTTATTATAGTATTGTATTAGAAGAATCAACAAATAAAATTTATGTAGTTGATCAAAGAAACGGTGGAACAGCGTTAACACTCACAATAGGTGTTCAGATTAACGCCACTACAGCCGTTTCTGTTGCAGGTTCTCCAAACATTTCACAATATGCAGGTGCAGATCCATCACCTGCTGACAACAGTTATTGGGAATTTATCTATGGTTCACAGCCAGCAAATGATGTAGCATTATCTTCTTTAAACTATACACAATATGTTACAACACCAACTAACGTTACATTATCAGGTGTTATTACAAATCTTGGTTCAAGTGCAATAACTACAGTTGATCTTAAATACCAACTCAATGGCACAACTTATACCGACACAAAGACAGGATTAAATATTGCACCCCTTGGAACATATAATTTTACTCATGCAACTCCTATAAATGCAAGTGCAGTAGGAACTTATTCTTTCAACTTTTGGGCAGATTTAGCCGGAGATGCAAACCATATTAATGATAGTTTAAATGGTGTTATTAACTATCTTCCGTTTTTACCAACAAAACGTATAGTATTTGAAGAAGCCACAGGTACTTGGTGCGGATGGTGTCCACGTGGTGCTGTTTACATGGATTCGCTCCGCAACTTACATGGCCAGGAAGTTATGTTGATTGCTGTTCACAATGGCGATCCTATGACTGTTGCCGCTTATGATTCATGGATGGGAACTAAAATCAGTGGCTATCCAAGCGGATTGGTTGATCGTAAAGATTTAGATGTTGACCCATCAGATTTTATCACTGAATACAACAGCCTTATTTCCGATATTCCTCCTTGTGACGTTAATGTGACTGCAACGTATAATTCAAGTACCAATGTTGGAACGTTTACTGTAAGCCCACAATTTGCAGCATCATTGAATGGCGATTATAGAATTAACTGTGTTGTTACAGAAGATAATTTAACCGGCACAACTTCATCATGGAGTCAAGCAAACTATTATAGCTATCAAACGGCAAATATGCCGCTTCAGGGTGCCGGACATGATTGGCAGAATGAAACAGATCCTGTACCAGCAGCCAACATGGAATATGATCACGTTGCTCGTGCAATTCTTGGTGGAAATGATGGTGTGCAAGGTTCATTGCCTGCAAACATAACTTCCGGTGGTACTTACAGTTGGACATTTAATTATAATATTCCGGCAACTCAAAATGTAAGCAATCTAATCATCATTGGATGGGTTTCTGATTTTGCTACCGGTAGAATCTTAAATGCAAACAGTGCAACAGTTACTACAGGAATTCATAACTTAACAGGAACATATTTCAATATGAATGTAACACCAAATCCGATAACATCTGATTATGGTCAGGTGAAAGTTAATTTGAAGAAAAATGCAGATGTAGTATTCGAAATTATTGATGTATTAGGTAATATCGTTCGCACTAATTATCAATCACAGATGACAGCAGGTGAATATATTTATCCTGTAAATTTCACAGGTTTAAGCAATGGTATTTATACCGTTAGAATGAATGCATCCGGTGAAACATTAACACAAAAAGTAGTATTGAATAAATAAAATTATATCGGTAGATTTACCGTATAAGATTAAAATCGAAAAGGCAGTTTCAATATAAAAATTGAAACTGCCTTTTTCTTTGCTAGTCAATAATCTTTATGAGTAAACCTTAATACCTGAATACCGTAAACATTAAAATTATATCAACTATTTGCACTTAGCAGCATTGGCAATCATTAAAAAATCGAGTGTTGTAATTGCTGCCATTGCCTCTACAATTGGTGTTGCACGTGGCACAACACAAACATCATGACGTCCTCCGGGTTGAATAACCACTTTTTCGTTTTGTAAGTTAATGCTTTGTTGTGACTTCATGAGTGTTGACACTGGCTTAAATGCTACGTTAAAAGTAATGTCCATACCATTGGTAATTCCACCCTGCACTCCTCCGGAGTTGTTGGTCCTAGTAAAAACTTTCCCATCCTTGTCAATCTCAAAAACATCATTCTGCTGTGACCCCATTTGCGAAGTTCCGTTAAACCCCGACCCTATTTCAAAGCCTTTAACAGCATTAATACTAAGCATGGCCTTACCTAGTTGTGCATGAAATTTATCAAATACAGGTTCACCTAACCCGGCAGGAACACCACTAATAATACAGGATATTATTCCTCCTAAAGTGTCTCCTGTCTGTGCAGTTTCTTCAATACTTTTTTGCATCAACTGTGCAGTGGCTTCATGAGGACAGCGCAAAATATTATTATAGGTTTGTGTAGTATCAATTGAAACATTTTCAGGAATAGAAACATTGCCGATACGGCTTACATAAGCATCAATAGAAATATTTGCAGCATTTAGCATTTGTATAGCAACAGCTCCTGCAGCCACACGTGCAGCGGTTTCGCGTGCTGATGCTCTTCCACTTCCGCGGTGATCACGAATACCATATTTTTTCTCATAGGTATAATCTGCATGTGATGGCCTATACGCATCTTTAAGTGCATCATAATCTGTAGGACGTTGATCTTTGTTACGAATAAGAATCGTTAATGGTGCACCTGTTGTTATCCCATTAAAAACACCTGAAACAATTTCCGGCTCATCATCTTCCATCCGCTGCGTAGTAATTGCAGATTGACCCGGCTTGCGTCTTGACAGTTGTGTTCTTATCAATTCTAAATCCAACTGAACTCCCGAATAACAACCGTCAATAACAACACCAATAAGGGGTCCGTGTGATTCACCAAAAGTGGTTATTCTGAAAAGTGTTCCGAATGTATTACCTGCCATATTACTTTTTAATCATTACAAAATCATTCATAAAAAAGCCATTGCCTATATCAAAGTCTTCTGCACGTTCAATAACAAAACCCTTTTTAAAATAAAAGTTAATTGCTTTATAATTTGAACGGTTAACCTGCAAACGTATTATAATATCTTCAGGCAAACTACTCAACATAGCTTCAAGAAGCAATGAACCCAAATTTTTATGTTGCAATTCTGAATCAACATATAATTTATCGAGGAAAAAACTGTAATCAGTTTCTTCACGAAAACAAATATAGCCTAAAAGTTTTTCATCTTCTTCTGCAACTAAAATTACAGAACCTGACTCAAGCAGATGGTTCAATTTCTCGACACTGTACATTTTGCTCAACATGTAATCAATCTGTTGCATAGAGATAATACCAGGGTAATGACTATGCCAAATGCTATTTGCTAATGCGCTGATGGCACTACAATCGTCTGTTGAAGCTTGCCTGATATGCATGGTTCAGGTTTTATAAATCCAATTATATATAAGTTGCAGTCCATGTTCAGTCATAATGCTTTCCGGATGAAATTGAACTCCATAAACAGGATATTGTATATGTTTTATGGCCATCACTTCGCCAATGTCGTCACCGGCAATTACCTGAAGTTGACTGCCTGTTTGATCCACAACCCATGAATGATAACGTGCAGCCGGAAATGATGAAGGCATATTTTCAAACAACACATCTTGTACCAATACATTCACCGGGCGTACTATACCATGCAAAACTTGTTGTAAATTACGAAGACTGCCACCAAAAACTTCTGCAATTGCCTGATGACCTAAACAAACACCAAGTATTGATTTTTCTGATGTAAATCGTTTGATAACTTCTTTGGTAAAACCTGCCTGAGAAGGCACTCCCGGCCCCGGAGAAATACAAATCTTATCAAATGCAGCAACCTCATCAACAGAGTGAGAATTGTTTCGCCAAACTGTTGGTTGCACACCTGCTGCCTTTTCAATATAGTGGACAAGGTTGTAGGTAAAAGAATCGTAGTTATCTATGACTAAAATTTTCACTCGTCAAAAATAGCGAATGTTTTATGGCACGACATTCAATCCTGATCGGTAAATTTATACCCAACACCTCTTACAGAGATAAAATACTTAGGGTTTGACGGGTCCGGTTCAAAATATTTTCTGAATGTAACGATAAAGTTGTCTATTGTTCTAGTGCTTGGATAAATATCATAGCCCCAAACGGTTTCAAGAATGTGTTCGCGAGAAACAACTTCATTGCGTTTTTCTATGAGCAATTTCAACAGTAACGATTCTTTTTTTGTAAGATGGGTGATTGTACCGTCAGCACGTTTTATTTCAAGTTGTGCAAAATTAATTTGATTGTCATTCAGATTATAGGTTGAAAGCGATGCCGCATCCTTATTAGCTGTGCTTCTTCTGATAAGATTATGCACTCTTAGTAATAGCTCTTCGAGGTTAAATGGTTTAGTCAGATAATCATCGCCACCTAGTTTGAGACCGGTAATTCTGTCGTTAGGATGGTTTTTGGCTGAAAGAAATAAAATGGGCACATCAAGATTCTCAAGACGTATTGCTTCGCAAACAGTGAATCCGCTAATTTCAGGAAGCATAACATCTAAAATAACCAAATTATACCGTGCTTCTTTAAATACTTTAATAGCGGTTTTGCCATCGCCAACAGCATTCACATAGTAGCCTTCCATTTCAAGGTTAAGCTTTATTGTTTCAGACAAGGTTTGCTCATCTTCCACCAACAAAATTCTTAGATTTTGATCAGCCATATCAATTAATTTCGATGCTAATTAACAAAAATGTTTTCTTTGTTCATTATGTTGCGAAACTATTCACTGTCACAATCGGGTAAATATTGGATTTGGTCAATATTTTACAGCTTATTGTTTCTGGCAGTTTATGGTTATAAATTCAATTGCAGCGACCTTGAGGAGCATTTGCCTGCAGTTTACAAAATGCTGAATCCGCAATTATATCAAGGCGATTATGTGACTGAGTTTCTGGCATCCAATTTCTCGGTGCGCTACTTCTATAATCATACATTATATTATCCCGGACTTGTGTTTCCATTGTCATCAGTTTCATTTACACTGATGCTGATATTGCTGACGGTTTTTATATTTTACATTCAAAAAACATCGTTTGTAATTTTTAAAAATCACATTACAGCTTCCATAACTCCATTCATTGCAATCATTCTGTTTAATAAAATTACAATTGGAGGCAACTCTGTTTCAGACAATATGCTGACCTGTACAGTATTTGCTAACACACTGTGTATGACAGCATATTATTACGGATTGAGTTCACGATTGAGAATAGCTGCACTTTGTTGTGGACTTGCAACTTGGTATCAACCGCTTGTAGGTTTGCAGGTATTTTTATTGCTGTTGTTGATGCATTTAGTAATAAATAAATTCAGAGTCAAAGAAATCGGCACTACAATAATTTTCTACTTTTTGTCGGCCTCTCCTATGCTGATACCTTTATTCAATCGTCAGTTTTTTGCAGAAAGTGCAGCACCTGACAAGCTTTTCTATTATGTTTTATATGTTTTCAGAAACCCACATCATTATCTACCTTCCTTTTTCCCCATTGCAGATTATATTAAAAGTGGTATATTATTTCTGATATCAGGCTTGTTATTTTTCAGATTCCCGACAAAATACAACAGACAAATAATGGTAATAATTTCAGGCATTGTTGGCGGAATGATTTTTTACTATTTAATTTTTGATGTCGGTGGATTAATGGTTGTTGGTAAACTACAATGGTTTAAAACTTCGGTTTGGCTTACTATTTTCTGTAGTTTTTATATAGCACATTTCATTGCAAAGCAAAATTTGATACAAAATATCTTAAATTATAAATGGGTATCTGCTTGTGTAATTGCTTTATCAATTTTTATCTTTTATTTAATCACACATGCCTCATTATTACCATTAGAAAAACTAAAATCACGCTATGCAGTTGGTCAGTTTAAAAAGACTGATTTAACACTGATGCATGAATGGATCAGAGAAAACACAACTGACACTACAAAGATTTTGAGTTTTCCTGATGATGATTCATTTTTATGCGAAGCACAAAGACCTACACCTGTGGCATGGAAAGCCATTATACATGAACCATGGTTTCTGAAAACATGGTATTATAATTTCACAACTGATTATAATCTGTCAAGAAAAATTGAATGGAAAAATATCAATCAAAGAGAAAAGGCAAGTAGTATTTTTTTAGGCATACAAGATAAACCAACTAATGCAAGTTACTCAATGATTTTATTTAATGCTAATAAACTACCAGAACAACACAAGGGTAAAATAATTCACCGGCAAGGAGAATATACCCTATGGCAATGGAACTAAAAAATCAATAAGATGTTTTGAGCTCTACTCTTCTGTTTTTAGCTCTTCCTTCAGGAGTGTCGTTTCCGGCAATTGGCTTAGTTTCACCAAAACCGGTAGCTGTTAATCTTGATTCAAAAATACCTTTGCTCATCAGATAGCTCTTAACGGCATCACAACGTTTTTGCGAAAGATTTAGATTATAAGCATCATCACCCTTATTATCAGTATGCCCTTCTATTGACAGATTTGCTGCATCATACTTTTTCAATATTCCAACTAATGCATCAAGCTGAATGAGTGAAGCAGGCTTGAGTTTATCGCTGTTACTTTCAAAATAAATTGAAGACGCTATTTGTGTTATTTTTTTCACATCTTCCTTTGCAATTTCAGGACAACCTTTATTGGCGATAGTACCTTTTATGGTAGGGCATCTGTCTTCGTAGTCTGCAACACCATCGCCATCACTGTCGGGACAGCCTTTCAACGCAACAACTCCGGGAACATCTGGACACATATCTTCTTCGTTTACTAACCCATCTCCATCATTATCAAAAGGGCATCCGTTTGCATCAACTTTATATCCTTTCTTTGTTTCAGGGCACTTGTCGTTGTTGTCTGCTACGCCATCACCATCTTCGTCAGGGCAGCCTTTCAGATTAACCAAACCTTTTGCATCAGGACACAAATCATCTTTATCACTAATGCCATCACCATCTCTGTCAGGACAGCCTTTCAGGTGCTGAGGACCCGCTGCTGTAGGACAATCATCAATATAATCGGCCACGCCATCATTATCAGTATCAACAGGACAACCTGATGCATCTACCTTTACTCCCTTAGGTGTATTCGGACAATTATCTTTTTTATCTGAAACACCATCATCATCAGAATCCTTGTTTTTGCCAAGATTAAAAGTTAAACCTACTGTATGAAATAAGAATCCATCATTGTTCTGATTTACTTGTCTGTCCACATCATCTTCTGATGAAAGCATAAATGTTTCCTGAACAACAAGATTAAACGATTCAGAAAGTCTGAAATTTAAACCGCCACCAAAAGAAGGCAATGCATAATCATAGCGATTGATAACATCTCCATTCTGAGCCCAAATATTTCTGTCCCACACTATTATTCCTGCTCCGGCAAATAAGAAAGGTCTGATGGCAGCTTCAGGTTTTGTGAAATGAAAACGCAAATGCAAGCTTCCTGTCGTCATTTTTATTCTGAAACGATTTACCTGGTCTTCAATAAATCCAGCTTCTCCTGTAGTTCCCATTATTTGTAAATCGGCATATTTTCCGAGATAATACCCTACAGAAATGGCACCGAAACCATAAAATGGCTGATTGGTTTTATAAAAACCTTGTCCCATATCACCATTATATTGAGTTGCTCCGCCATAGAATCCTAAATTCCATTTACGGTCACTATTTTGTGCGATAATCAGATTGCTTATGCACACTAAAACGACTAACAAGAATATTTTCCTCATCTCTTAACTTTTAAATCCAATTAGGTTTGAAAACAATGCAAAGTAAGTATGCTGTTGACACACTGAAAAGGTGATGTAAAAAACTAATTAACTATGAATTGTTTAATTTAAGCAGGCATTAACCTTCTGAAAACAATTTACATGCTTACTTTTGCAAGGCAGAAAAAGCAATGATCAGAATCAATGAAGTCATAAATGTATTAGAGAACTGGGCACCTCCGGCATATCAGGAAAGTTATGATAACTGCGGACTTTTAACCGGCAATTCTGCTGATGAGGTAAAAGGAATAATGGTTTGCCTTGACACTACTGAAGCTGTACTCGATGAAGCAATAAAAGAAAACTGCAATTTGATTATAGCACATCATCCGATAGTTTTCAGTGGATTAAAAAAAATTACCGGTAGAAATTATGTTGAGCGTGTAATCATAAAAGCAATACAAAACAACCTTGCGCTTTATGCATTACATACCAATTTAGACAATATTGATTCTGGAGTAAATCAGCGATTATGCCATCAGTTGGGTCTTGAAAACGCAAAAATATTATTGCCGAAACAAGGCACTTTAAAGAAGTTAGTAACTTTTACTCCAATAGATCAGGCAGAAAAAGTCAGAACTACACTTTTTGCAGCCGGTGCGGGAAACATCAGCAATTACAGCGAATGTAGTTTTAATATTGAGGGCAAAGGCACATTTAAGCCAGAAGCCGAAGCCAATCCCGTTATTGGAGAAAAGTTAATCAGACACATTGAGAGTGAAGTTCGTACAGAAATTATTTACGAATCACATAAAGAACATAAGGTGCTGAAAGCTTTGTTTGAATCACATCCCTATGAGGAAGTTGCTTATGATATTTATGCATTAACCAACAGTCATCAACAGACAGGATCAGGGATGATAGCCCTGCTTAAAGATGAGATGGACGAAATGGTCTTTTTGGAAATGATTAAATCAAAGCTGAATTGCAGTGTATTAAAACACACCAACTTATGCCATAAAAAAATAAGGAAAGTTGCCGTCTGTGGCGGTTCAGGCTTTTTTCTTTTGCCACAAGCAATTGCAGCCGGTGCAGATGCTTTTATCACATCAGACATAAAATACCATCAGTTTTTTGATGCCGATAACAGAATTTTACTCATTGATGCCGGACATTACGAGACGGAGCAATTTACAATGATGCTGATTAAAGATTTGTTAATCAAAAATTTTACTACATTTGCCATCCGTTTAACAAAAGTGGATACTAATCCGGTAAAATATATCTGATTATGGCGGCAAAAAAACCTGTGAAAGCTGCAGCAAAAAAAACAAGTGCAAAGCCAGCAGCTAAGAAGGCAGCAGTGAAAAAAGCTCCTGCTAAGAAAAAAGTTGTTGCAAAACCGGCAGCTAAAAAACCTGCTGCAAAAAAAGCTCCGGCTAAGAAAGCAACTCCTACAAAACCAGCTAAAAAGGCTGCTGCACCAAAGACCACAAAAACTAAAGCTACTGAAAAAGAGAAGAAAAGTATAAAGGCCAAACCAATAGAAACAAATACAAAAGTCACATCATCCAAAGAAGTAAAAAAAACAAGTACAGGCATGTCAAAAACAGACACTAAAGCAAAAACAAAAAGCAGAAGTAAGAAGGTAGAAGAACCGGTAATTACCAAGGTGAGCAAACCGGTAGTTAAACGCTTAACGGAAACACGTAACTTAAAAGCTATTGATACAGGTACGGCAGCAAAATTATCAAGCAAATACAGTGTTGGCGACATATCTCAGTTTCAGATAAAAATGCCTAAGAAAGGTGTTCATGATGCCTCTGCAGAAGAAAAGCTTCAGGCATTGTTTCAACTTCAACAAATTGACTCTGAGATTGACAGAATTCAGATTGTAAGAGGCGAATTACCTGTTGAAGTAAAAGATCTTGAAGATGATGTAGCACGTCTTGAAACAAGAATCAGCAATATCAATAATGATATGGCAGAGTTCGACAGAATGATTGCTGAAAGAAAGCAAGGCATTAAAGATTCTACTGCAGCTATAAAGAAATATGAGGGGCAGCAAAATAATGTGAAGAATAACAGAGAGTATGAATCGCTTGCAAAAGAGATAGAGTTTCAGAAACTTGAAATACAACTTTGTGAGAAGCGAATTAAAGAATATACTTTTGAAATCACATCTAAAAAACAAATCCTTACAGAATCAGAAGAGGATTTAACGCATCGCAAAGCTGATTTGGAAAACAAACGCAAAGAACTAGACAGCATTATTGCAGAAACCCGTAAGGAAGAAGACGTTCTGAACGAATATTCAGGAAAGGCTGCTGCAATTATTGAAGAGCGTTTGTTGAGCGGATATAAAAAGATTCGTGAGAACGCGGCTAATGGCCTGGCTGTAGTTTCTATTCAGCGAGATAGCTGTGGTGGTTGTTTTAATAAAGTTCCACCACAACGTCAGTTGGAGATTAAGCAACGTAAGAAAGTCATTGTATGTGAACACTGCGGTCGTATTCTTGTAGATCAGGAAATTATGACGGACTTGCCGGAAAATCCTGCATAAATAGATAACAATAAAAAAGCCGCTTAAAAGCGGTTTTTTTATGCCATATTTTCAAAATAAATTTGGAGAATACTTACCTATCTGTATCTTTGCACGCTCATAAAAAAACGACCCATTAAAAATAGTTAGGGAGCATAGCTCAGCTGGTTCAGAGCATCTGCCTTACAAGCAGAGGGTCACAGGTTCGAATCCTGTTGCTCCCACGAAGTCCGCAAATGCGGACTTTTTTATTTATGTTCACTGTTTACGTTATCTATTCGCAATCACACAATGTCTTCTACAAAGGAATGACTGAAGATCTGGAACGAAGATTATTCCAACACAACAATGGACTACTTGGAAATTACACCAAAAATAAAGCTCCTTGGAGGTTGGTTTATTCTGAAACTTTTCTTTCTAAATCGGATGCGCTGAAAAGAGAAAAATATTTTAAAACCGGTGCCGGTAGAGACTTTCTCAAATCCAAGATCATTCTCTAGCAGAGGGTACAGTCAGCCGCGGCTGACGAATCCTGTTGCTCCCACAAAGTCCGCAAATGCGGACTTTTTTATTTATGTTCACTGTTTACGTTATCTATTCACAATCTCACAATGTCTTCTACAAAGGAATGACTTCGAACAACAACAATAAAAGGCTTATTTCTTACTTACCGACAGGCTGAATGAAAAAACGGTGCCTTTATCTTTTTCACTACTAACTTTAATAGTTTGATGATGTGCCTCAATAATATGTTTCACAATAGCTAAACCAAGCCCAGTCCCTCCTACTTCTCGTGACCTGCTTTTGTCAACTCTGTAAAATCGCTCGAATAATCGTGGAAGATTATTGGAAGAAATACCAATACCATCATCTGCAACTTCTATCATCACCGAATCACTGTGTGTAAATACAACAACTTTTGTAGTACCCATTTCTCTACCATATTTAATCGAGTTTTCTATCAGATTCACAAGCACCTGACGAATTTTGTCTTTATCGGCATAGACATAAACACGTTCTGTTTCCGACTCAACAATCAACCTGATTTTACGTTCGTTTGCTTTAATTTCTAATGACTCATTAACCTCCTTAATCAGTTCAACAATATCAAAAGTTATAATTTCTAGAGGGACAACACCTGTCTCCAATTCTGATATTGACTCGAGATCCTCAACCATGGCAATTAGTCTGTCGAGGCTCTTGGATGCTTTTTTCAGATAAAGCATATTTACATCTGAATCTTCAATGCCTCCATCAATCAAAGTATGAACATACCCCTGAGCACTGAAGAGTGGAGTCTTAAGTTCATGTGATACATTACCAAGAAATTCACGTCTGTAGTTTTCTGCTTTCTTTAATTCATCAATTTCTGTTTGCTTCTCACTCTCCCAATTCTTGATCTCATTAAGCACATCATCATAAACCTTGTCAATATTCTTAGCATGATGCACTGAGGTATATGGCACGTTTTTCTTATCGAGAATGCTTCTGTAAATGTTTATTAGTTTGCTCCTGAATGATGCTAAAACAAAATAGTTTATGAGGAGAAAAACGAAGAAAGCAACGGCAATACTACCAACAATTATAAAAAGTAAATTATCAGTACTAATTCCATATAAATATTCACTAAATAAAAAAACAGAACCACAGGCAACTCCTGTTGTTAATGCAACTAACCCCGGTCTTTGAAATGACATTTCACAAAATTAGCCAACTTCAACAAATCACTCAGAACAATATTGGTAAAAATTTAAAAGATATTTTTGCCTTTTTAAATATCATTCTTGTAAACAATCAATGGATAAATGCGTTTTTAAACTGTTCTAATATTTATGCAGTACTTTTCACTGATACTAATAATTTCATTTCTGTTTTCCTGGTTTCAAAGTACGGCACAGCATTCTGTCTTGTTTGGAGAAAGAAACCTGAATGACACAATTCTATCAGTCTATTTTGACAGAAACGGAAAGCCATACCCGGACTATTTTATTGCTGACTCTGCACTGAATATTAATACCGGATCATTAGACACTTTTTACTTAAATAATCCGAAAGAATTTGCCGCAATATGTTCTTTATATAAATGTCGTTTTAGTCAGTATAGTATTTCAAATTTAAGCATTTTAAATGATTCAATTTTTCAAACCAATGCTGATAAAATAAATAATCAAACAAATGAAGGTCAGGTCCCGACCTTCATGATTCATGGTTTCAGAAAATCTTATGTTAACAAACCTGGCGTTTTTACTTCTGTGATAGACTATGCTTTATTAATGGAGTCGTTAAATCGTCTAAGCACTGAAAAGTATTCCTATATAAGGGTGTTTTGGGATGGTAGTTATCTGGATATATCGGAAGGCGTAAAGCAGATGAAACAAATTTTTACAGTCTTTGAGAAAGCGCAATTTAATGCTATTTCTGTTGGCTATGGATTAAGGCAAATACTTTCACGAACCACTTCACCGGAAGTCAACATTATATCACACAGTCTTGGTGCTGTAGTAGTGACCAATGCTATGTTTGATACAACAGTAAACAACTATCCTACTCCCAATAACAGCAATATTAATATATGTCTAATTGCACCTGCAATAAGCGGAATAGAAGCATTTAAAAGTTACTATTCAAGAAAAAGCACATACCCATTTAAAAAGAGTGACAACTATAGTCTATTTGTATTATACAATAAAAAAGATTTTGTGTTGCGCAAGAAAGACTATTTCTTAGAGTTGTTTGGTCCGGGGCCAAGAAAGCATGGTAACACCACTTTGGGATGTAATTCAAACAATGAAGCAATTAAACTAAAAGATTATTTTATTCAAAATTTCCCTAATTCAAAAATTACTCTCATAAATATGACAGACTTAATTAATAAATGTCACCATTTACGTTGCTATTGCGAAGGCGATAACTTAAAAACAGTTATACAATTGATGAACCATACAAATATTAATTCAAACGGAAATAAAATATTAAACAAATAAATATTATGTCACTAAATATTAATCACCCTGCACCACTTTTTGAAAGTTTCAATTCAGAAAAGCAACCGTTTTCACTTGAGCAATTAAAAGGCAAGAATGTTTTACTCCTATTTTTTCCTGCAGCATTTACCAGTACTTGTACAAAAGAATTGTGTAGTGTCAGAGACAATCTGTCTTATTATAATAACTTAAACTGCACAGTAATTGGCATCTCAACCGATACTATTTATTCGTTAGCAAAATATAAAGAAGAGCAGAAGTTGAATTTTCAGTTAGTCTCCGATTTCAACAAAGAAATAGGTAAAATTTATCATGCACAATATGAGTTGTTTGGATTAGGGATGAAAGGTATTACAAAACGTGCTGCATTTCTCATTGATAAAACCGGGATTCTACGTTACATAGAAGTATTAGAAAATGCAAGTGAAATTCCTGACTTTAATAAAATCAAATCAGTTCTTGATAGTTTGTAATTGCGCTATTGTCATTGCCACAATGCGGTGGCCGTAGTTATTAAAATGAATATCATTTTTGTAATATGGTGAAGTGTTAGTTTGCAAATAGAATCTCTGTAAGGGCTCTTGTAAATCTATAAAATCACATCTTCCGGTACACCATGCTTTTATCTGACTTGAAAAACTAGCAGAATTAAAATCATTTCTCAGAACATCTGTCTTTGAAGGTATGCACGACACTATAACTCTAACATTATTTTTCTTACAAAGTGTAACAAATTTTTCTAAATAAGTTAGTGTTGGCTCTGCAAGAATTGCATTATTCTCACTCAAAGCAGACTCATTCATGTACTTTTTATTTTCCAGTTTCACAGTCATCTGCATATAAAATTTACGTATCAAACGAAGCAGGTTTGAGTTCCTAATAACTTCATATTTCCATTGTGGCATACCACCATCAACAGCCGTTACTTCTCCTCCAGCTAACTTGGCTTCATTAAGATACTGTTTATCTTCTGCAGCATCATTGGCATATAAAAACAAAAGGACAACATCAGGTTTATCATTCTTCAACAATTGTTTTAATTTTAAATAATGCAGAACTGGACTGTATGCACCAACAGCAAAATTTTTAAAACATACATCCGGAAAATCTTTTTCTAAAATACCTATAACAGATGAATCATAATTTACTTGCAATGCTTCAATATAAGAGTCGCCAAATAACCAAACTCTTTTATTACACTGCACATTCAGAATTTTAACAGGGTTAACAACACAACCTATCTTATCATACCTGACAGGAATATTACCGTACTCATGCTCTGCAGCGTTTGAATGAATAAACGAATAATCAGGTCTGTGAATATGATGCAGAACAGAATCGGGTTCGAAGGCTGCATTGTCATAACCGAGATTTGCAATTCGTAATCCAACCTCCGCAAGGGATAAAAACAATATTAAAAAAGCGAAGTTGGTTCCTATAATTTTAAGCTTCTTCCCTATTGATGACATTGAAGCCTATTGTTTCAAAATTCGCGACTGAAAAACATTCTTTTCAGTAGTGATACGCAACAAATAAACTCCTTTTGCCATGGCTGTGGTAGCAAGGTTTATGCTGTTGATAGAATATGGAACAAATTTGCCACGTTTCATCATTACTTGCTTTCCACTGAGATCAAATATTTCTGAAGTATATTGACTGTTACTATCTGCATAAAAATTTATGTTCAGTTGGTTCTTAAATGGATTAGGAAATATTTTTTCGATAAAATCGCTTTTACCATAATATGGATTAAAAACTGCAAGTAAAGAGTTACGTGCAGAATCAAAATTAGGAATGCCATAACCCAGCAATGAGTCAGGATTGTTATACTGTGATGCACTCTGCACTATGGCATTAATAATTTGCATGTTGTTTGCAGATGGAATTGCTTGCCACAATGAAGCCACTAATCCTGCAATTACCGGGCATGAAAAAGAAGTTCCATTACCGGAGAAAACAGTATTTGAATAAGGGTCCGAAACAAATGTGCCTTGTCCTTGTGCAACTACAGATGGTTTTATTCTTCCATCAAAAGATGGACCTGTGCCACTGAATGAAGCATATACTCCTGCTGCATCAACAGCGCCAATTGTTAAAATACTATCGGCATCTGCAGGTGCTGTTATGTAATGCCATTGACCATTACCTTCATTACCGGCAGCGCTAACAACAACAATTCCTTTTCGTGAAGCAATGTTGGCTGCAATGGATATGGGTGCTGTTCTGCCATCCAAATCATTGTAAGTATGATTCATTGTAGAATCCTCAAACACACTATATCCTAATGAACTTGAGATAATATCTGTTCCTGCACTGTCTGCTGTTTCTGCTGCTGTTGCCCAGTTATATTCTTCTATCAGCTTTTCTGTTGCTGCATCCTCTGAACGATACAATAGAAATGAAGCTTCAGGTGCAGTACCAACAATATTTCCGGGATCATTAGCGCCAATTATTGAAAAACACATGGAACCATGTGTGTGGTCGTCATAAACATTACTGTTATGATCAACAAAATCATAAGTGGACAAAATTCTGTTATGTGCACGCAGACTGTCGAATGCAGTCATACTGTCAGCTCTAAGAAATCCGGCATCAAGCATAGCAATAATTTTTCCATCACCTCTGAATCCTAAATCATGTAAGTTGTCGCCATGCAGCATTTGAATTTGATTGAGTGCATTTCCATAATTATAAAATGATGCAGTCGAAGCTACTTTCTGTGTCTGAGATTGACGCTCCATTAAACTTTCTATCTCAAAACTGAACTTGCTGTTTGTTCTGTTAGTTGTGCGTGAAGCCAATTTTGTCTGTTTCACAAAAGGCAATGCATTTATTGCTGCTATTGCATTTGGATTTACGGATACATCTACTGTCACTTCATTTAGCCAGCGTGATGTATTTAAAATTACTGCTCCGGTATTTTGAATTGCTGTAAGATAAGTTGCATTAACCGGTAAATCGAGTGAATCTATAGCAATACCAAATTGCAATCTTCTGTTAATTGCTCTTTGAGATAAAAAGGCAGATGGATTAGAGAAACTAAAAGAAGAGTTATTTTTATCTGTCAGCATTACTGCATAACGATTCTGACTATACAACTCATGTGATGTCAGAAAAATCAGAATCAACAAGTAAATTTTTTTCATGCTTATTTTTTATTGTGATAAAGTAATGTCTCTGTGTAATGATAAATTTTACCAAGCGGACTTCCTTGCAAAGAATCATACTGGTCTTTGTAAATCATTCCTACTCCGGTGGCATAAATTTCAAAATGCTTTCTTTTTTCAAAGCCATAATCATAATCTATTTGTTGCACATTTAAAGTACTGTCAAATGAATAATTTCCTGATTGCAATGGTTCATTCAGAGAAATAATTTTATAATCATCAAAGTCATCAGCAAAAATATTTTTTGCATTACCATTCCATGTTTTATTGAGTTTTACAGGGAAAATGAGTTTTATATAAGTAATGTTGTCTTCTTGTTTCTCTATACTGGTAGTAGTCTTATTGGTTGTCCACACCTTATAAATACTCCATGCATCTGTATCGGTATTACGAACATAACGTTCTAAACGGTATGTTGGCCGACCTTCGTTATCATTAAAAACAGATTCTACTCTTTCTAATAACTGATAGGTACTATCATAGGTGTTAAGGTCTTTATTAAACAAACTAACCTGATAGATCATAGTATCGCCAATTGCTATTGGATAATAACGATAGTCAATGGCACTAACTGTTTCCTTGTCTTTAGTACACCCCATCAATAATACTAAAGCCAGGATGATCAGTGAGAAAATGTTTTTAGACTTTGCCATACTCTTTATCAATAAATCCTCCTCCTACTACATCGTTGCCTTCGTAGAAAACAGCACTCTGTCCGGGAGCAACAGCAGTAACCGGTGCATGAAATTCAACAGCAGCATTGACTGCAGATGTTTGCGTTATGACACTCATAGTGCCCGGGTCTTTATACCGTATTTTTGTAAGTACTTCTGTGGGATTACTGAGCGATTCATACTTTACAAGATTTAATCCACGTACCTTCATAGTAGTTTTCTGTAAATCTTCCAGCTCACCCAATACCACAGTATTTGTGTTTGGTTTTATTTCCGTAACATACATTGGCTTACCAAATGCAACTTCAAGACCTTTACGCTGACCAATTGTATAGAAAGGATATCCTTTATGCTTTCCTATTACTTCATTTTTTGTATTCACAAATACGCCACCATCAAGTTTTTCTTCAATACCTTCAACTCTTGATTTTAAAAATGCTCTGTAGTCATTATCCGGAACAAAACAAATCTCATAGCTCTCACTTTTATTGGCTAATTCTTTAAATCCCATGTCGAATGCCATATTGCGAATTTCTGATTTTTTATAATTCCCTAATGGAAATCGTGTTCGCGCCAAATTTTTCTGACTTAAACCCCACAACACATAGCTTTGATCTTTATTTAAATCTTTTCCTCTGCTGACAATGTAACGACCTCCTTCATTGCGTACAGATGCATAATGTCCGGTAGCGATATACTCACAATCTAACATATCGGCACGTTTAATTAATGCTTCCCATTTGATATGTGTATTACAAAGCACACAGGGATTGGGTGTTCGTCCGGCAAGGTATTCATCAACAAAATTATCAATCACAAAATCGCCAAACTCACCTCTGATATCGAGTATATAATGCGGAAATCCTTTTTCTACAGCAATACTTCTGGCATCGTTTATTGAGTCGAGGCTGCAACATCCTGTCTCTTTACCGGACGTTCCCGATGTTGCATAATCCCATGTTTTCATTGTGATGCCTATAACTTCATAACCTTCATCATGCAGCATCATAGCTGTAACAGAGCTATCAATACCACCACTCATGGCAACTAAAATTCTACCTTTCTTACTCACCTTGCAAAGTTACTTTAATTATTACTGAAGTGTATCTGTCTTAACTTCAAATCCATTTTTATATTGACTCTCAATCCACGGCTTGCCTTTTTCATTAAAAACAGTCCACTTACCTGCCCTGTCTCCCGCATTATATTGCCCTGTTGTATAAAATCCACCATCTGCATTATAGATGGTATAACCACCTGTAAGTTTATCGTTTTTATAGGTTGCCTTTAGCATTAATTTTCCATCTTTAAAAAATTTTAAGTATGGCCCTTCCAATTTACCACTCATATAATTTTTCTCCTCTACTTTTCCACCTTCAGGATAATAGGTAAGCCATTTCCCTTGTTTTACACCTTTGCGATAGGTTTCCTGTGATGTAATTTTACCCTCTTCGTTATAATAATGCCAAGTGCTGTCCTTCTGTTCATTCAGATAATAACCATCAGACATTTTTTTTCCTTCTTCGAAAAAGCTTTCTGCAAAAGCAAGCTGACCGGGTTTTTTCCAAATGAGTGTTGACTTTAATTTACCTGATTCGTAATAAAATTTTGTTGTACCAGTTTGTTTGTTGTCTTTAAATGATGTTATCGAAAACAAGCTGTCTGTTCTGTAAAACTTTTTCCATATACCTTGTTTAAGTCCTTTAGCGTCTTTACGATTTATAGTATCGCCTTTGAAAACAACAAAAGTTTGTGCATGTATAGTGCCGGTAAAAAATAAAATAGAAACAACAACAGCAGCTGTAATTTTCATTGGAAGAAAACGCTTATTAAGAGATAACATCAACAAGTCTGTTTTATTTTAGATAAAATTACCATTTAAACATTTTCCACATTCAATGCTTCTACAGCAGTAATTTCAGGCACCATCCGTAAAATAGTTTCTTCAACTCCTGCTTTAAATGTCATTGCACTCATTGTACACGAACTGCATGCTCCTTCAAACCTCAACTTAACAACATTTTGTGGTGTAATATCAAGAACGGTAACATCACCATTATCGGATTTCAAATAGGGCCGAATGGTATCCAATGCCTGCTCGACCTTATGTTTTAAATTATTTTTTAATGACTCACTCATTCTTACACTTTTTAAAATCCTGCAGCAGGAACACGCTGTGCCGGCTCAATAACAGCATTACGAATTGCTACCTGTTGTGCAACAGATTTTGATAATTCGTTAAATGCTTCTGAAACTATTGAATTTCCTGTTGCAATTGGATTTCCTATATCGCCACCTTCGCGAACAGACTGAACTAATGGAACCTGACCGAGTAATTTTACATTCATTTCTGCAGCTAATTTTTGTCCACCATCCTTTCCAAAAAGATAATATTTATTGTCAGGAAGCTCTTCAGGAGTGAACCACGACATATTTTCTATTAATCCAAAAACAGGAATATTTACTGATGGAAGCTGAAACATTGCTATTGCTTTTCTGGCATCGGCTAATGCTACATCTTGTGGCGTTGTTACCACTACTGCACCTGTCAGAGGTACTGCGGAGATTAATGTAAGATGAATATCGCTTGTTCCCGGAGGAAGGTCAACAATCATATAATCTATTTCGCCCCAGTTAACGTCACTAAAAAGTTGTTTCAATGCTTTTGATGCCATAGGTCCTCGCCAAACAATTGCCTGCGATGGATCTGCAAGGTAACCAATTGAAATAAGTTTTACACCATGCTTTTCTACCGGTATCATTAATTGTCTTCCGTTTACTTCTTCAATAAAAGGATGCTCATGCTCCGAGCCGAACATAATTGGCACACTAGGCCCAAATATATCGGCATCAACAAGGGCAACTTTAGCACCAGTTTTAGCTAGTGAAACTGCTAAATTAGCAGCAACAGTAGATTTACCTACACCACCTTTGCCGGAGGCAACAGCAATAATATTTTTAACGCCTTTCATCATTTCATTATTCATGCTGCGCTGTGTAGTAACATTGGCAGTCATATTTACTGTTACAACAGCATCTTTATCTACAAAATGAACTATGGCATTTTTACAGGCGCGCTCAATTTCAGCTTTCAGAGGACAAGCTGGAGTTGTAAGGATTACGGTAAAACTAACATTCTGCCCTTCAATTTCAATATCTTTAATCATGTTCAGTGTCACCAAATCTTTTTTAAGATCAGGTTCCTGTACATAACTTAAAGCTTCTAATACTTTTTCTTTTGTAATCTGCATGGTGCAAAGATAATGGTTGTAAATGAGTGTTTATAGCATCAATTCAACAGATGGATCCCAAAAGTGTTTTTTAAAATCAATTATTTTATCGTCTGATACTTTTATGCCTTCTTTTTCGAGCAAATGTTGCATGGCATCATTAGCACCAAAAAAGTGTTTTCCTGTGAGCATGCCATTTCGATTTACGACTCTGTGTGCAGGAACCTTTGGTTTTATCCGACTACTATTATTCATCGCCCAACCAACCATACGTGATGACTGTGCGCTGCCAAGATACTTGGCTATGGCACCATAACTAGTCACTTTTCCTTTCGGAATTAAACGAACTACCTGATATACTTTTTCAAAAAAAGAAATCTCATCGGCATTAAAGGAATCTGATGTTTTCATACAGGTATAAAAATACAAAAACCACCGACTGAAAGCCGGTGGTTTTTGTATAAAAAGATTAATTATTGTTTTACAAACTTATTTACTACAACACCATCGGCATTGCTTATTTTAAGTGTGTAAACACCCTTCTTCAAAGATTGAATATCTAATGTGATGCGGAAAGGCTCATTATAGTTTTGCTTAATAACTTCCTGACCTAATTGATTATAAACAGTAAGTGTTGAGTTGCCATATAGTTTAGCAGAAACCAATAATTCTGTTGTAGCAGGATTTGGCATAAGTGTCACATTGCTGCTTAAATCAGTTTCTTTTATACCTGTTACTACTACCATAGAAGCATCGTCAACTCTGATTGAATTGTCTACACCAGAACCAAAACCATTTATACCGATGTTATAAACACCTGAGTTTGCTGGGGTGAATGTGTGAGAAGCCAAATGATAAGTTGAATCAGTAAACAATGGATCAACAGCAATATTATTGGTCATGGCAGCACCTGTGGCTGCATTTCCATAACGCAGTTCTAATTGATATGAAGTTGCAGTTTCTGTAAAACTCTTATACCAATATTCAATTTTATAATTTGTTCCTGCAGTTAAATCAAGACATGGTGAGAATAACCAGTTTTCAGGAGTGCCTGCCATTGCCTGAGCAACACCAAGACGAGCACATACTAAACCATTATGGGTATAGGTAGTAGCAAAGTCCCATATATTACCATCACCATCGGTGTCTTCAATTGTCCATCCCGGAGGCGGTGTTGTTCCTGAAGCAGCTTCAAAACCTTCTGTTACTGCAGTAGAACCTAGTACTATTGGAGGTATATTTGTTACAGTTGCAGTAGTTGTATCATTTGCCGCATTACCATCTCCTGAAAGACTGCTATAAGCTTTTATTGTATGTGGTCCAACTGCAGAAAAATCAGCTGTACCTGTGAAAAGAAATGATGATGAACCTCCTGCCGGAATTGTTCCAGTAAAAGTTTCAGTTACAGGCGTACCATTATCAACAACAAATGATACTGGGAATCCGGAAATTGCGCTTCCACCCCAATTGAATATTGAAACATCGACTGGTGTTGTTGCACTTAAACCACAGCCTGAATTCATGCTGCTTATTGCAAACACACTTGCATCAGTTGTTTGTGGTGTATAAATATCTAATTGGTCAACTCCAATAAAATTACTGTTTGAACCATTAGGACCACCATCTATAACAGCATAACGAATTGCAAAACGTGCAGTAGCGCCTGCAGTAGTAACGGCATAATTAATATAGTCCCACGTTCCTGCAACACTTGCTTGAAATCTTCCTAATTCAACCCAAGTTAAACCTTCAGGAGTAGAATCACCGGCTGCAGAGTACATTACACGAATTGAATCAACCCATGTAGAACTTGTAACACTTCTTGCATAAAATGAAATCTTATCGCCTGATGCAACATTTAATGCAGGCGTAACCAACCAGCTATCAATATTATTTGTTGCAGTTACAACATTATAATTGGCAGCTACATATTCAGAGATAGCGCCATTATATGCAGGAAAAACTGTTCCATCAGGTTGAAACCATGTTGCAGATATACCTTGCGCACCTGTACCTCTGTAATAAGGAAGGTAACCTCTGGCAATCAAAGAAGAAGTGTCATTCTGTTGACTGAAGTCATCAGAAAAAGCAACATTGATGGCACTGTTTCCATTTCTTGGAATCAATTGTCCTGAATTTGTGAACTCTGTAGCTATTACAGACTGTGATCTTGCCCCAATAGCAGGGTTTTGATTCACAGGAACCCGGTCTTGCGCTATGGAAGCACCGGAAAACAACACTGCGAAAGCAGCTAATAGTGTAAATTTTGTCATTTGTGATTTTTTAAATTTATAATGGTTTAATGGTGTAAAAGTAAAAAAAGAGATTCTAATGGATTAAATTTGCCTATTCTTTTTTCAAAAATTATGAACATTCAAAAAATTGCCTTACTTACTTCCGGTGGCGATTCTCCGGGAATGAATGCCTGTATTCGTTCAATAGTGCGCAGCGCCATTTCTCAAAAGAAAAAAGTAGTCGGCATCATGCGGGGTTATGAAGGAATGATTCATGGTGAGTTTGTAGAATTAAATGCCCGCTCTGTCAGCAATATTTTACAAAGAGGTGGAACTATCCTTAAAACAGCACGCAGCAAGGCTTTCATGACTCCTGAAGGCATGAAAAAGGCTTATGACAATCTTTGCCGTGAAGGAATAGAGGGCATTATAGCTATTGGTGGTGATGGCACATTGAAAGGCGCGGTCGAGTTTAATAAAGTCAATAATATTCCATTTATTGGTATTCCAGGAACAATAGATAACGATCTTTTTGGAACAGATTACACAATAGGTTTTGATACCGCATTGAATACTATAATTGATGCTGTGGATAAAATTAAAGACACTGCAGCATCGCATGACAGATTGTTTTTTGTGGAAGTTATGGGTCGTGATTCCGGTTGCTTAGCACTTTATTCAGGAATTGCCAGTGGTGCCGAAGAAATATTAATGCCTGAACAAAAAACGGACATCAGTGCTTTGGTTGAAAAACTAAAAGAAAGTGTACAAAGAAGAAAAACTTCAAGTGTGGTGATTGTTGCTGAAGGTGATGATGGTGGCGGTGCATTTAAAATTGCAGAAGCAGTAAAAAAATCTTTTGACTACGACATTAAAGTTACTGTGCTTGGTCATATTCAACGTGGAGGCAGTCCAACTGCTAAAGACAGAATAATGGCTACACGGTTTGGTGCTGAAGCTGTAAATGCACTTCTCAGTGGTCAAACCAATAAAATGACAGGCTGGAATGGTAAAGAAGTTACTTTGATTGACCTTGAAAAAGTAGTTAAACAACACAATCCTTTCGACAAGCGATTGGTGTCATACAATTATTTCTTATCTTTATAAATCATCTTCTAATATAAACTTTATGCTTTTAGTTGCAGACAGTGGCTCTACAAAAACAAACTGGCTTTTAACAGACAGAGAAAATTTTACTACAGAAATTGAAACTATTGGATTTAATCCGTTTTTTCATAGTACTGATTTCATTTTAAACGAGCTTAAAAAAAATCAAAAATTAGTTAAGTATGCCGATGCAATAAAAGATATTAAATTTTTTGGTTCGGGTTGTTCCAGCGATGACAGAAAAAACATTGTAGCAGCAGCATTTAAAATTATTTTTCCCAATGCAACACTTTTAGTTGACCACGACATGTTGGGTGCAGCCTTAGCTGCATGCTTTGACACAGCAGGGTTAGTTGCAATTTTAGGAACAGGATCGAACATTGCTTTTTGGGATGGTAAACACCTTCACCCTACCAACCATGGATTGGGTTATATTTTAGGTGATGAGGGTAGCGGAAGTTATTTTGGCAGAAAGCTCATGACACATTTTTTGTATGGTATTATGCCAAATGATTTAAAAGAGAAATTTTTTGAGCGCTATCATCTCACAAAAGAAAGTGCTATTAAAAATGTTTACCATCTGGCGGGAGCAAATGTATATATGGCATCATTTGCAAAATTTTTATCTGATGAAGCTTCGCATCCTTACATACAAAATCTGATATACAAGGGTCTTACTGAGTTTGCCGACACCAGTATTCTCGCCTATCCTCAACATCAGAATTATCCGGTACATTTTATTGGCAGCATAGCATTTCATTTTCGTAATATTTTAGAGCAAATTGCATCGGAAAAGAAATTTATTGTAGGCAAAACCATTATACGACCTGTTGATGACTTGTTGGTTTATTTCACACAAGAAGAAAAATAAACAATATTGTATATAATGTGACGTTTTTTTAAAAAACAAACTTCTGATGCTTAAAATGATTACTTTTATTCTAAATTCTGTAAAAATGAAAAAGCAACTCTTTTTAATTACATCAGCAGTGGTACTTACCACATTCTTTTACTCCTGCAAAAAGGAAGACCAGCAAGCATTAGATTCAAAGACAAAACAGTTTAATGATGATTCTAATAATTACAAAGCAGAATCTGATCAGGCTGACAATGACATCAACAACACCATTAACGAAATCCCTGCATTTGGCAGAGGTGCTGGTGTTGTATCAAGCCCGCTTTGTGGTGTAACAATTGATTCATCTCAGCTTTCACAGAAAATTCTGTTCTTTAATTTTGATGGTATCACACCTTGTTTCAGTCCGTCACGCACACGATCAGGTCAAATTAAAGTTCAGTTAACAACAGGTACAAACTGGCATCTGGCTGGGTCTGTTCTTACCATTACTTACAACAATTTTAAAATAACCCGACTCAGCGATAATAAATCCATCACCTTTAATGGTGTTAAAACACTGACAAATGTTAACGGACACAACTGGCTAACTTTTCTGGCCGGTACAAGCAGTTTTAAATACCAAAGCCGTGCTTTTAATATTAATGTGGCTTATGATGATGGCTCAACTGCCACTTGGAATCAGGCAAACATTACTGAATGGTTGTATGTTCCATCAGGAAATCATGGTGCTTATCTTATTTTTACTGCCAATGGCGATTCTACAGTAAATAACTATTCAAACAGCAGCATGTGGGGAACAAACAGATATGGTCAGGCTTTTACAACCAATTATACTACACAAATAATTTCAAACACCTATTGTGGTTTGTGGCGGCCTATTTCAGGTGAGTTGATTCATCATGTAAATGCTACAGATTTTGCACTCACGTTGGGAGTTGATCAAAGTGGAAATGCAAGCACACTCGACTGTGCTTATGGATTTAAAGTATCATGGACAAGTAATGGAAATTCTAATTCAGTAGTCCTTAGCTATTAACACTATTTTGTTTTAAAATGAAAACAGAATCTTATGGTAAGGTTCTGTTTTTATTTTTGTGCCATATTCAAACAGTATGGCCTTACAAGAAGAGATGGAAAAACAAGGGCTATGGTTATTCAGGTACCGTAGCACCCTACCCTTACTACTTTTAGCAGGAGGCTTGTCTTATTATTTATGGAGTAAGATGCATCACATTAGACCATTTCCGGAAAATTCAAGGTCTGAAGAATGGTTTTTATACGTTTGTATGGCTGTATCGTTTTTAGGCTTATTGATGAGAATTTATATTGTAGGACACACTCCGGCAAACACTTCTGGTCGCAATACAGCTGAAGGTCAGGTTGCTGATACCATTAATCAAACAGGAATGTATTCGATGGTTCGTCATCCATTGTATGTTGGTAATTTTATCATGTGGCTTGGCATAGCATTGTTTACAGCAAGTATTTGGTTTGTCTTATTGTTTATTGCTGTTTATTGGCTGTACTATGAGCGTATAATGTATGCAGAAGAACAATTTATGCGCAAGAAGTTCGGCAATGCCTACACCGATTGGGCAGAGAAAACGCCTGCCTTTATTCCTGAATTTTCAAATTTTAAAAAACCATCACTTCCATTTAGTTGGAAAAAGGTTCTAAAAAAAGAAAAGAATGGATTTGCTGCGGTTTTCATTGTCTTTTTACTCTTTTATGCAGCTGGTCAATTAATAACCAACAATGCTATTCAAAACAATTTTTTAGTTTACGGAACTGTTTTCAGTATCTTATTTTATATAGTTATTAAAATCCTCAGAAAGCAAACTACATTATTGAACGAAACCGGTCGTTAGAAAAATTATTTTTTAGATAGCTTTTTATAAAGCTCCAAATAACAATTAGCTGTTTGTTCAATAGAAATCAGTTTTTCTCCATAAGGATATTCTTTCTTTATTAAATAACTAACAATAGAATTAACATTCTCTTTCAAATCATCAGTAAGAAGAGAATATAATTCATGATTGAAATGTATTCCTTTGCCTGATGAATATACTTTGCAACCATGCGCTATAGCTTCAAGCATTACCATACCCTGACTTTCAAATGCAGATGTATGGGCCATTACTTTTGACCTCCGCATAAATTTAAAAATTTCCACTCGGGGCAATTCGTTTAAAAGCGATATATTACTTTCTAAATCTTTCTCAACAATAAATTGTTTCATCTCTTTAATCAAATGCATATCGTAAAACTTGCCGATTATTACAGCTTTGATGTTTGGTTTGATTTGATGAATTTGATACACTAACTTTAAAAAAAACATTTGATTCTTCAACCCTGTCACTGAGCCAACATTTATTAAATCAATATCTCGATCAACTACTTCCTCAAATACCTGACCTAGTCCAAATGGAATTATTTCATCACTCTGTTGACTTATGGCTGAATAAAATCTTTCATTGGCAAACTGTGTAAGGTTAACAATTGTTGAGTATTTGAAATCAAACAACCTGTAAAATTTATTCTTCATTGCATCCTGACCCATGATAGTTTGCAGATGAGGTAGTTTATACTTTTTACAAAACTGCTGACCCAAAATTGCAGGCCATGTTAACCAGAATGAATGTATTATATCAACACCATGATTATTTATAAGACTTATTAGCAACCTCCATGCTCTTAACAACAATAACATTCTTGAAAAACGCTTTTTATTTGCACCTCCTACAGCATAAACCCTGATACCATTCCAGCAATAACTTTTCTGCTCAAATGGATAATCAAGAGCAAGAATCGTTAAATTAACTTTCTGTTGTTGCAATGATAAAGCCAAATCCTGTAATGGAGGAATACAGGTTGAATCCGATTCGTTTGACGCAAAGCCGGGTAATATCCAGATTACATTCACTTTTGTTTGGGCTTAATCAGGTACAATTTCCAATCATCAGAAAAATCTTTCTCATGATCCAATAAACAATTTTCTTGTATGAATTTGAAATTCAACATTGGATTCATTCCCTTCCATTGTTTTTGAAATTTTGATTCATTAAATAAAAGTAAACTCCCATCTTCAAAATTCGCAATTTTGTCATCATTCAAATTCCTATATTCGAAATTCAAGCCCTTTCCTTTCAATGCAATATCCATATCAAAAGAATACAAAATTTTTCCCTGATATGGTTCTAATGCATTTGCAATCTCATTTTCAATAATGCTTCGATAATACATTGGCAAAACTGCTCGAAAGGCTAAAGTAATTTGAACAATACATACCATAAAAACAATTAAAAGGGAAGGTTTAAACCGCTCCAATATTCTGCTAAATGCCGGATACATGATTAATGCTACAAAAGGATATGCAATTACCAGAAACCTATCGTTCTGAAACGGAATGCCAGAAAGGAAAATAAAATAAATCAGAAGAGATAATAATGGTACCAACATTCTATTGTTCAATACATCACCTTTTCGTAAAAAGAATAACAATATAAAAAACAAAGGCATAAACCCTGGATATGCAAGCGCTTTTAATGGGAAAAGCACATTGGGTAAAAAATAATCCTGAATACCATCTGGCGTTGAGAAACTGCTCTTGAAAAAATTTTGAATCTGCCACAAATGTAACCATTGATGCTTAGCCCCTCCTGCTTCTGTTGACCAGAATAAAAAATTTGATCCAAGTAAAACCAGCATCATACCGACACCTCCTATTAAATAAACAAATTGTTTTCTTTTAATTGAATGCCACAAATTGAAAATTAAAACCGGAGTAAGTAATGGAGCTGTAGCATAACGAGTTAAAATTGAAAGTGTGAAAAATAAATAAATCCAAAAAGTAGAAGAAGGACTCTTTATATTATAAAAGAAAAGGCAGGCAACACAAAACATCATAGCCAATGCATCGCTCATAACAAGCACGGATGCACGCAACATAAACGGGCTAAGTAAAAAAATAATAATACTAAAACTTAAAGCATGCCGCTCATTATTATATTGCAGTACAACAATCTTCCAAACCAAAATTGTTGATACAACAACTGCAATCAGGCTGACCAACTGAAGAGAAACTGCATAGTTTTGAAAAACAAGTTGCAACACCCATCCGGAGAATGCATATACTGGAGGATAAAAATTTAAATGATAATCACCGGTAAATAAATTCTTGCTCTGCAACAAATAACTATAAGCATCCTGCCCATACAAACCACTGAAGGCAAAATATCCGGTGATAAAAAATATGCCTGCGGCAATTAATATTACAATAATGTAAAATTGTTTGCTTACACTGTGCATTTTCTGTTACTTTTCCAAGACAATTACAAAATAATCTCCTGTTTTATTAAACGGAAAAAAGCGATTGACAAACCGATCTGCTTTAGCTAGTAAATTAAAAGCAAAAGGATGGTTCTTTAAATGATTGTACATATATTCCGGAGGCATTACATTACACAAACCCTGTAGATATACTACCTTTAACTCCTTTTTCACAATGCGGCAAATCCTTTCAGGACTATAATAAAATGTTTTAAATTCAACTCCTTCAACGCTTGCTCTTGCCCCAGCTTTCTTCCATCGTCTGAAAGCAAGTTTAAAATTAAATGATAATACATGCAAATGTTCCCAAAAGCAGATTGGTGGCATTATTACAAGCATAATCTTCCCATTTTCCTTGAGTAATGCAGGCAGTTTTTTTATAACATCAGCCAAATTCTCCGTACAATTCAATCCTCCGAAATTAGAAAAAATAAAATCGAATTTTTGCTTTCCTAATTTATCTAACTGATCAAAAGAAATTTGCATTGACTGTATATCTGTAATTTCATTATCACTAATTTTTTTATTCAATGCCTCTATCATTCCCGTGGCTCCATCAGTAGCTAAAACACGATGATTTTTCGAAAAATAAATTGCATCAATTCCTGTTCCACAATTCAGTTCCAGAATACTACTATTGGGCGCTAAATGTTGCTCTGCAATTTTATATATTTCTTTTCTACAATACTGTGTAATACAATTAATCGCATTATACTCATCAAAATGTGCAGCTTGCTTTGAGAATGCCTTAGTTGATGTATTCATAACTTGTTTTATCACTGGTTCAAGTTAATTTTTGTTTTAAGAAATAAACTTGCAGGTTTATAATATGCAGTCATCAATGCTTTTTGCAAACTTCCTCTACGAAGCATTATCAACTTCTTAAGTTCTTGTTGTCCTTTTCCTGCACGGAAAGATTTATGCACATAACGATGTAATGTTTTATAAAAAGATGGGTTATACTCACCTGAGTACATCAATAACAATTCGTCAGAATCACTCCAGTTAGTCTTTTCTTTCATTGTTTCTTTTACGTTCTCATAAAATTTAGTCCCGGGCAATGGATAACTGACTGAGACTCCAATGTCATAAGGATCTAGTTCTTTCAGCATCTTTAATGTGAGTTGAATATCAGCTTTTGTTTCACCGGGATAACCAAATTGAAGAAAAAGACAGGGCTTGATTTTATACTTCTTAAGAAGTGTGACAGCATGATAAATTTGCTCAACAGTTATCCCTTTATCCATGGCATCAAGAATTTTCTGTGAGCCCGACTCTGCACCTATCCAAACTTCTTCGGCTCCACTTTCTGCTAACTTTTGTATTAATTCTTCACGCTGTAACAAATCCGCACGACATTGAATTTTGTATTTTACATTGATTCCAGATTCTTTGATACGACTACAAAAAGAATCTAACCATCCGGGTCTCAGTCCAAAAATATCATCACAAAACCATACATGATCAAACTTAAAAAACCGGTTCATGTATTTTAATTCATTTAATACATTTTCAGTTGAACGAACATTATACCTGTTGCCGTAAATAGGTTTTGCACACCAATTGCATTTATATGGACATCCTCTGGTAGTTGAAAGGTTAATTGAAAAATAGCCATGCTTTTCCCATGCCTTTTTATAGGGCTTAATATTCAACAAATCCCAAGCTGGAAATGGTAATTGATCTAACTGCGTATTAACATTTCTTCTTACAGTATTATAGAAGATATTATTATTTGTAAACGCAATTCCCTTTATATCTTCATTTACCTCCAGTCTGTTATTAAATAACTCAATTAATGTCTCTTCAGCCTCTCCTAACAAAACTACATCTGCTCCTGCATCCAAATACTTTTTATATTCATCAGTTGAATCACTGCTTGATATAATAGTCTTAATGCCCTTCGACTTTGCAAAGTGCAACATCCTGAAAGCAGCTTCACGCATATTGGTAAGGCACATCTTTGTAAGATAGTTAAATCCATCATCATAAATCAGTAAAACATCAGGTTTAAGAACATTGATTTGTTCTTTAACTTTTTCTACAGTTTCATCAAAACTTACATCATAAAAATGCACTTCAAGGCTATGATTACGCAAAACACTTGCTGCTAGCAAGGTAGCCAAAGGTGGATACGGTTTCGATAATTCGAGTTGCTTCTTGTCGAAATGTAAGAAATAACTATGAGTGATTAACACTTTCATATTTCTGCAAGCGTAACTGAATGAATTTTACTAATCTCCTCTTGAAATTCTTTTAATACCTTAGTCTGAAAATCGCTTGGGTGATGTTTTGAAATACCTTGTGTGCTTCGCATAGTCAGATCAAACTTTTCTTTTTTGAAAGTTGAAAATTTTTTACGCCAAAATAAAATAGTTAAGCGATGACAAACTCGTTCAATCGGATTAAAAACAGATAACTGAAGAAAAAATTCTAATAAACTTCTTACTCTTGAATTTCCCTTCACCATATAACTCTTATTCCAGTCAGGCTTTCGCTGATAGAATTTATTTACCCACTCATTTTGAAAAACAAAATCAGCAAGTACACCATCTTTTTCAAATACCGGAAGCAAATGAATAAATTCTGTGGCAGTAAAAATATTTTCATCTCTAATCTGAAGGTTTTTTGAATCAACAAAATAATTCACACAGAAATACTTTTTAGAATTAAACAAGAACAGCTTCTTAAACAACACCATTGATGTCCTGCAAATCCAAAGCCTGCCCGGTTTGGTTATGATAAAATAATCAATATCACCATCAGGGTTCATTACTCCTTTTGACAGTGAACCCGAAACAGCAATTCCTCGTACAAAAGGAAAAGTTGATAACAACCTTGCATACTTTTTAAGTTTAGCAAAATACTTTTCTGCCTCAGCTTCTTTCACAAAGCGCAATTCGGCTAATTGTGCCACTTCTTTACAGGTAGTAAAATGTTTATCAAAACAATATACTATTTCATCAGCAATCAATACTTGCAAACTCTGTTCAGCTATTTTCTCAGAAACACTACAAAGCAATGCAATTTCTTGTAGCTTTAATGGATGTGAGAAAATCCGAAAATAAGTCAACACCTTTAATATTGACAATCGAACTTCATCGGAATTACAATTGTAAATTTGATTCAATAAATTGCGGTTTTAATTTAACAATATAAATATTAAACGGATTTTTAAATCCTGATATAAGCTTGACAAAAGTATTTTCAGGCTTCAGCACTTTAACTTCAAATTGATTTAGCCCATCTATAGAATGGTGGAAATAATATTCACTCATTTCCGAATTATTTTCTTCAAAATACAACTTACTTCTTTTCTCTGCTTTAAGACATTCTGTTTGGGTATAAAATTTTGTATCTGCAATGATAACACAACCATTTTCATTCAAGAACTCTTTCATGCTGAGCAGGATTACCTCATTTACATTTCTAAAATATTGCAATGATGCAGCAAATAATACAACATCAAACTTTTCTTCTGAACGGGAATTAAAAATATCCTTGTAGAAAAAATTAATTTCAGGAAATACACGTTTAGCTTGTTCTAACTCTGTTTGATTGATATCGAGACCTGTAACATCGAATCCTGATTGCGCTAACCGATTACATAGCCACCCATTTCCACACCCAATTTCCAGAATATTTTTCACATTACCAGACCGGCTTAAATAGTTTAGTAGCCGCATCAAAGAATCTTTTCTTACTTTCCATTCTTTAAAATGTGTGTGCCCCTTTGCTACTTCAGGAAGTAATGCAACCTCTGCATCAGAATACAATCTGCCTTCCGATTTACGCAATTTAATATACGCCTGTTCAAACTCAAGTTTGCCGATAGTCATATATCTACATGATCAAAATATTTCAGGCGTAAAACTATTAATCCTAAATATTCTTCAGAAATTATAAATGTTAAAATAAGATGTGTAGAAATTCCTTTCCAAAAAAACAATAACTATGGACGAGGTTTATAGTACTTCATTGCTGTAGGCATAAACTTATTCAAATCGTGAATACGTGTTTCGCTACTTGGGTGTGTGCTTAGTATTTCAGGAACTTTATTACCCGATACTGCTGCCATTCTTTTCCAAAAATCAGGTGCTATTGCAGGATTATAACCTGCCATCGCCATAAATATTAATCCCAGTTTATCGGCTTCTGTTTCATGCAAGCGTGAGTAAGGTAATAGTACGCCAAGGTTTGCACCAACACCATAGGCTGTATTAAACAACTGTCTTGTTTCTGCAGGCTTATTCATCAATGCAACATCTAATGCCAGACCACCTGTTGCTGCTATCAATTGCTGACTCATTCTTTCATTTCCATGGCGAGCTATAGCATGTGCAATTTCATGCCCCATAACCAAGGCAAGGCTTTCCTCATTTTTTGTTACAGGTAATAATCCCGAATAGACAACAACTTTACCTCCAGGCATACACCATGCATTTACATCTTTACTGTCAACAAGATTAAATTCCCACTTGTAGTCTTTTATTCTATCGTATAGATTATGATCGCGCATGTATTGAACAACGGCATCCTTAACACGCTCACCTACTCTTTTAACCATTTGCGCATCTGCATTACTATTTACTACAGGAGGATGTTCTTTAAGAAAATCGCTGTATGATGTTAGGGCCATAGCAACCATCTGCGATTCCGGTAGAAGATTTATTTGTTTTCGCTCTGTTAACGGAACATTACTGCATGAAACAAAAAAGATCAGCAACAATATTTTTATTAAACCTTTCATGTGATTTACGCTTTAAACTAAAACTTAATAATTCTGCTTTCGGTATGCATACAAAATAAATTCCGAATGAAAATCCTGACTTATTCTACCTCGGCTGTAAGTCCACGTTCAACCAAAGCCTTACACATTGGCCTCAACGTCTTTACAGAGCCATCTTTAACAGAACACCTGCCATTATTATGAACTATAATTGAACACTGCTCTGCTTGTTCTCTTTCATGATTACAAATTTCCATTAAAGAATCTATTACAAAATCAAAAGTATTCACATCATCATTATACAATACGATATGATGATCGTTTGATTGCGATTTTTTACTTTCTTTAATTTCCTCAGCTTGTTTTACCGACATGATGTTTCTTTGTTGAACAGTGCAATAATAACAAGCAAAATCAAATTTCAAAAATCAATGGAGAAAAATCAGGAAAAAGACCGATTTCTTCATAAAAAGAAAAATATTTAATTGATGACTACAGGAATGTATTTACCTATTACTGAGTTGTGTTGTCGCCTGATACTCACAGGTATAGCTTCCTCTTTTAGATTTAAATTTACCACTTTTGGAGCATTTCCATTCTCTAAAACTTTTGCTGTTGCCTGATCACTTGTTTCAGCATAACTAATATTTATTAATGCCACTGCAGGCTTCAGAATTGTTTTCTGATTGGCAGTCACTGAAGATTCTACATATTCCTTTTGAACTGTATAAATCTCCTTCACAGTTTCTGTAATATGTTGTTGTTGAGGCATTGTATCGGTTGGCGGCACAACCAGTGGAATAACTTTTACAGTTAAATCTTCATTAGAAACAACCACTTCTTTCTCCTGTGCCTGAAGTTGATCAAGAGTAATATCCGTAAGATTATAATTACCTGCTATTGACTGAGAATTTTGTACAACAGCATCCTGCTTAGCCTGAAATTTTTTATCTTCTTCGTCTTGTTGTTTGCGTTGTTGCTCCTGTGTCAGCATTTTAAAGGTTGGTTCATCAGGAACCGAAACCTTTAAGCGAAGTTTTTCCGAAGAAACTTTGACATAGAATATTTTCTCCTCTTCAAACTTAAAAATAATTTGACTTGCAGGCAATGAGGCTATTGGAGAAATAAAATGACTACCCGACTCTGCAGATTGTGCATAGGCAGTTGTACTGAGTACAGAACTGATAATTACTATTTGGGCTATCTTTTTCATTGTATAAAGACAACTGTTATACTCATCTGATGCTAAAAAGTTACTAATCACCTAAAGAAACTTGACATTTATCAGTGAAAACTGCTTGTGCGCTTTGCTTAAATTTGCCATCATAAAATTTCAATATTCATGTTTAGAAGAACATTACTTACAACTGTCCTATTGCTTAGTCAGTTATTATCGAAGGCCGATGAAGGCATGTGGTTACCTTCACTTTTAAAAACCATAAATGCCGATGCTATGTACAGCAAAGGGCTTAAAATACCCATTGACTCTTTGTTTTCACTAAACTCTTCATCTATAAAAGATGCCATTGTTCAGTTTGGCGGTGGCTGCACCGGAGAAATTATCGGGAAAAACGGACTTCTTCTAACAAACTATCATTGTGGCTACAGTCAGGTTGTGTCGCATAGCAGCGTTAAAGACAATTACCTTACCAATGGTTTTTGGGCAATGAGCATGAACGAAGAGCTTCCTTGCGCAGGGCTAACAGCCACATTCATTGTTCGCATGGAAGATGTTACTGAAAGCATCGTACCTTTTGTAAATGATAGTTTAAAAGAAATAGAAAAGACTGTTATGATAAAAGAGCTTTCTCAGGTTTTAGTGCAAAAAGCTATTCAGGGAACTCATTATGATGCAGAAGTGAAACCTTTTTATTATGGAAATAAATATTTTCTGATTGTGACTGAAAAATTTAAAGATGTTAGATTAGTTGGTGCACCGCCATCAAGCATAGGAAAGTTTGCAGATGAAACAGATAACTGGATGTGGCCACGTCAGACCGGTGATTTCGCTCTTTTCAGAATATATGCAGATAAAAACAACAACCCTGCCGATTACAGTAATGAGAATTTGCCTTATAAACCAAAGTACGTTTTGCCTATTAGTCTGAATGGAATTAAAGAAAATGATTTTACTATGGTTTATGGTTTTCCCGGACGAACACAAGAGTACTTGCCAATGGAGGCAGTACGAACCTTAATGAATCACACCGACCCTGTGCGTATTGAACTTCGTAAAATTCGGTTAGATCAAATGGAACAGGCTATGGAGCATAACGACACCGTTCGCATCCAATATTCATCCAAACATTCATCAATAAAAAACGGCTACACAAAATGGCAGGGTGAAATACTAGGTTTGAAAAGACTCAATGCTTTAGGTGTAAAGTCGCAACGAGAGTTTGATTTCTACCAATGGGCAAAAAAGAATTCTAACACTGAATATCAAAAAGTGGTGAGCGAACTTAATCAGCTACATATTAAACAGCGACCACTAACAATTGCAGCCGACTATTATTTTGAAGCCATAAAAGGCATTGAATTACTTACGTTTTCTGAAACATTTTCAAGGCTTGAAAAAATCTGTAGTACAAATCCTGTAGATGAAAAAGCATTATCAGAATTAAAAGCAAATTTACTAAAATCAACTGCCGGCTATTTTAAAAATTATGATGTTGCCATTGATAAAGCTATTATGCCATTATTACTTAAAGAATATATTGACAAAACTCCTGCAGGTCTTGAAGCCAATCTTAATTTTATTGCTAAAAAACACAAAAACAATATATCAAGTTATTGTGATTATGTATTCAAAAAAACCGTGTTTGCAGATCAGAAACGAACAGAGAGTTTTATTCAGTCATTTACACCAAACAAACTCAGTAAACTCCTAAATGACCCTGCATATACTCTCATTAAACAATGTTCATTGGCTTATGCTTCAAAGGTGCTTCCTGAAATGACAAAGATGACCTTAGAAATAAATAATCTGCAAAAAGTATATATGAAAGGTCAAATAGAAATGGCGGCTGAGAATAAAAAGAACATCTATCCGGATGCAAACTTTACACTTCGCATTACCTATGGCAAGGTTGAAGGTTATGAGCCACGTGATGGAATTGCTTACAAATACTATACAACTCTTGATGGAGTTGCAGAAAAGTACGATTCAACAAACTATGATTTTAATGTACCAGAAAAACTTCTTGAACTTCATAAAAAGAAAGACTATGGCCGTTATGCTACAGATGGAAAATTAGTCCCCTGTTTTCTGGCATCCAATCACACAACAGGAGGTAATTCAGGAAGTCCTGTTCTCAATGGACAAGGTCAGTTAATCGGAATTAACTTCGATCGCGTTTGGGAAGGTACAATGAGCGACATTATGTTTGACCCTGCAAAATGCAGAAACATCACATTAGATATTCGCTATGTTTTGTTTATCGTTGACAAATTTGCAGGTGCCAAATGGCTAACCGAAGAAATGAATATTGTGCAGTAACACTCAACGGCTAATCACTAGCCGCAAAGTTTTAGAGGCATTTTTCTGTGTTATTTTAATCAGATAAAGACCTTTACTTGTATCAGTTAAATCGAATGGCAGTTGAGTAGAGCCTTGTTGCAGCATAAAATCTTTTTGTTGCAACAGCCATCCGCTAATATCTAAAAGCTGAACTGTTGTAAAAACATTTCTACCTGATGTAAGTTGCACTACAACACTTTTATCTGCAGGGTTTGGAAATAAGATTGCTGAAATGACAGATTGAAGTTGATCTATTCCAACCGGAGTAAACACTAATGGATCTGATACAGAGCTGCATCCTGAAATGCTATCAGTAGCAATTACAGAATAAGTGCCTTGTTGAGTTGCTGTTAATTGCAATGCAGTTTCACCGGTCAATGCTGAACCATTAAAATACCACTGTAACATATAACCGGTTAGCACGCAGTTTAAAGTATTACCATTGACAAAAAACGTTGGTTTTGGTGGATTAGGATTCACCTGAACACTAATAGTTACTGAGGTTGCTGTGCAACCATGAGCATTTGTAACAACAGCAGAAAAATTACCTGATGCAGTTACAACTAAGTCTGAATTGGTCTCCCCAATCAGCAGGTTGCCACTCTCATACCATTGAACCTGCAATGTATCATTACAAGTCAACACAACAGTATCGCCTGTACACAAAATCAATGGAATGTTAGCACTTACCATCGGTGTATCAGGAACTGCGTAAACATGCACAGTGTCTGTATGAATAGCTGTAGCAACAGGTACCTGCATTATTGAATAATTCACTACTAACGAACCGGAAACACCAGACAATGTACCTGTGGCTGTTCCACTGGCACTCCATCCCGGAAAGGTTACGGAGCCCAAATCATCATCTGCACCAAACAATCCACCATCTTCATCCCATACATGCAAGGTGTAATTGTTATTTTGTAAAGGTATGTTGGGCAATGTCCAAGATAAGGGTGCATTTGTATTTGAAACAGAAGGATGGCTATCGTAAATCTGATTGCCTTGAGAATCGTACAGATAAAAATACATATCAGGAACATCAACCGGTGCACCATAATTGTCGGGGATACTGGCTACGGTAATATCAGTCAGAAAATATTGTGGTGAACCATTGGCTGTAACAGTCTGTGTTACTACGTAATCGCCAGGTGCGTTATATGTCTGTATCGGTGGATTTTCCAGTGTACTCTGAATACCATTTCCAAAATCCCACAAATATGACGCCTGACCGGGATTATTGGTTACAAACGTTACACTCAATGGCAAACACCCACTGCTATTGGTCATTGAAAAGCCCGGATTGCTAACAGTGTCAGGTAAAACTGTAAATGGTAATGTGTAGCTAATAGTTTGATCACCTAAAACTTGTAATGTGGCAATGACGGTGACAGTAGCATTGTAAACACCGGCAATTAATGGTGTTCCGCTTAAATTAACGCAACCATAAATAGACTGAGAAGGATCATAATTACATCCATTAGCAAAGTTGTTGCATTGCCATGTCATACCTACCGGTAGTCCGGTAATATTTGCGATGTTAAAATTTGTTATGGTTATGCCCATGGTATCAGTAATCATCACAAAGGTGATGTCCTGAGTGTAAGGTTGATTCACAGTGGCAGGCAATAAAGTGTCGGGATAAATTCCGGGATCAGTCTGTGTACTGTCAATGCTGCATTGAGCAAATGCAAGGAAACCTGTAATGGTAAAAGCTAAACTAAGTAAAATTCTCTTCATATCCATTTCTTTTAGTTGAGTAAAAATAGCTAATGATTTGAAGTGCAAAAACAAATTTGCAGAAACTTATTAATACACTTACTAAAATATCAGGTTTTAAAATACTTTCCAGTCACAAATATTTCTTTTGAGCTGTTGCGTGTGCTTTTAGGTCGTAAAACAAAACATTCACCAAAACATGATTTTACTTCATCGCGAAAGGTCATTGCATCTTCGCCATCAAATATTTTACAAACAAAATGACCTCCCGGCCGCAGAAAACGTTTTGCTGTTTGAAGGGCAAGCATGCTAAGGTCAAAAGAACGAGCCTGATCGGTAAAACGACTTCCTGTAGTATTTGGAGCCATATCACTCATTACTACATCAAACTTATCATTAAAGCCATAGCGGTCAAACAAGGTTTGCAGATCAAAAGTTTCTATGTTATCCTGAACAGTAAACACATTGGGCAATTTCACTTCTACCGGCTTCAGGTCTATACCAAAAACTTTACCCTTCTCCCCCGCTTTTTTTGAAGCATATTGCAACCACGATCCGGGTGAGGCACCTAAGTCAAGTACATTATCCCTTTGTCTGAATAATTTATGCTTTAAATCTATCTCTTCTAGTTTATAAATACTTCGGGCTGCAAAGTTTTCTTGCTTTGCTTTACGTGCATAATAATCATTTGGTTTATAGGACACAATCTGAATTTTCGGTAAAATTACATGAGATGAGTTAATCTAACTGTTTTTCAATTCAAGAAAATCTATTAAACTTGCAAAACAAATTTAATAATTATGAAAAGAACATTCACTTTTTTATCCGTTGCCACAGCATTTTGTGTTGTTACAGCTACTGTAATTACGCCTTCCTGTAAGTCATCAAAATCTACAACAAGCACCACTACTGCTGTTTCTGTACCTGACAAACCAAGCTATGCAGTGCATGTTAAACCAATAGTTGATGCAGCCTGCGGAACCAAATGCCACAGCCCAGCAAAAAAAGCAGATGGACTTGACCTTAGTTTCTATGAAGGTGTGAAAGATGCTTGTGAAAAACATAAACTTTTAGCGTCTATAAAGCATGAAAGTGGTGTTAAAGCAATGCCTCGCATGGCACCACAACTCAGCAAAGAAGCTATTGCAACCATTGAAAAATGGATCAATGATGGCTATGCTCAGTAACTTTTTGTTTTAAGATTTTTCATCTGTTATCTTGGTTGATTCTTTATTGCTAAAAGGGTTTAGAGGCAGCACCGGTATATCAGTTCATCAGCTTGAACAAACTATAAAGCTATTCGAAGAGGGTGCTACAATTCCTTTTATAGCTCGCTATAGAAAAGAAAAAACCGGAGGGCTGAGTGATGAAAATCTGCTGGAGTTAAAAAAGTTACTCAAAGAAGTTGAGGACTTTAACAACAGAAAGCAATTCATCATTAATACACTTCAGGCTAAAGGAGTTTTAGATTCATTAAAAAATAAAATTGAAGCCGCCACAACATTAAATGAGCTTGAAGATATTTATCTTCCCTTTAAAGAAAAAAGAAAAAATCGTGCGCAAGTTGCCAGAGATGCTGGACTTGAACCATTAGCACAAACGCTCATTCATGATGACAGAAAAGCAAAGCAACTTGCAGAGAAAAATATATCATCAACCTTTTCTGACACGGAGAAAGTATTGCAAGGGGCTCGTGATATTATTGCAGAATTAATTTCAGAAAATCATCAGGTAAGGAAAACGTTTCGTCAATGCTTTGAGCAGAAATCTTTTATTGTATCAAAGGTCATCAAATCTAAGGTTGAAGAAGCTGTTAAATACAAAGACTATTTCGATTACAAGGAAAAAATAAGTAGTTGTGCTGCACATCGCTTATTGGCCATTTTAAGGGGCGAAAAAGAAAAGTTACTAAGAGTTTCTGTAATGCCGGATTCAACATTTTTACTGAATCTGCTATTTGATACCATAAAAACCGAAGGTTTTTATTTAAACACTCAGGTTAAAACAGCTGCCGAAGATGCATGTGAAAGACTTCTTGTACCTTCAATGGAAAATGAAACCATTGGGCATTACAGGCAGAAAGCTGAAACAGAATCAGCAAGATTGTTTGCTGTTGTTTTAAAACAATTGCTACTTGCACCTCCATTAGGTCAAAAAAATATTTTAGCCATTGACCCCGGATTTAAAAGTGGATGTAAGATTGTTTGCCTCGACAAAAACGGCAGGCTTTTACATAATGAAACCATTTTTCCTCACCCACCGCAAAGCCAACAGAAAATTGCATCGCATAAAATCTCAACGTTGGTAAGCCAATATAAAATTGATGCCATTGCTATTGGTGACGGCACTGCCGGTCGTGAGACGGCAACATTCATTCAGCGTTTGCGATTTGACAGAAAAATTCAGGTATTTGTTGTGAATGAAGACGGGGCTTCTGTTTACTCTGCTTCAGCAGAAGGGCGCAAAGAGTTCCCTGAATATGATGTAACCGTCCGTGGTGCTGTTTCTATTGGTCGCAGGTTGATGGATCCGCTTGCCGAACTCATAAAAATAGATCCACGCTCACTCGGCATTGGACAATATCAGCATGAAATTGATGAGATGATGCTCAACACTGCATTAGATCAAACCATTGAACACTGCGTAAACACTGTAGGCGTTAATCTGGAAACAGCAAGTGAAAAACTGCTGACCTACGTTTCAGGCATTGGCGAAGTAATGGCTAAGAAAATTATAGATGCAAGAGCCAACTCAGGTATTCATTCCAGAAATGAATTGAAAAATATTAAAGGCATGGGTGATAAAACCTATGAAATGTGTGCAGGATTTATCCGGGTTAACGGTGATAATCCATTAGACAAAAGTGCTGTTCACCCAGAAAACTACACTCTTGTTGAACGTATGGCAAAAGACATTGACACAACAATAGCCGGTTTAATTGGCAATGATAGTCTGATTCAGAAGATTGATATTTCAAAATATGTATCTGCTGAAGTTGGGTTACCTACTTTGAAAGATATCATTGCTGAATTATCAAAACCCGGAAGGGATGTAAGAGGTATTATAAAAGTTTTTGAGTTTAATACTGAAATAAAAAGCATCAATGACTTGCAGCCTGACTTGTTGCTGCCCGGAATTATTACTAACATTACGAACTTTGGAGCATTTGTAGATATAGGAATTAAAAAAGACGGACTGGTTCACATATCAGAAATCAGTGATGAATTTATTTCCGATATTTCATCGGCAGTGCGGCTAAATCAACAGGTGATGGTAAAAGTATTAAGTGCAGATAGTAAAACAGGAAGAATTCAGTTTTCGATGAAAGGTATTCAGCAACCCTAAGTGCTTTAATGATGATAATTTTGAACATGAATATTCAACCGGAAAAAGTGCGCATTGATAAATGGATGTGGGCAGTTCGTATATTCAAAACACGTTCGCAAGCTGCGGAGGCCTGTGCAAAAGGGAAAGTTTTTATTGACGAAACTGCTGTTAAAGCATCACGAATGGTAAAAACAGGAGAAACAATTTCTATCAGACGTGGTTCTTTTACTTTAGTATTTCAGGTTATTCAACCAATAGAAAACAGAGTAGCAGCAGCAGTTAAAGATCAATTCTGCAAAGACCTGACGTCAGCCGATGAGTACGAAAAAATTAAAATGCATAGTCTTGCCGTGCGTACCTACAGGCAACACAATGAAGGAAGACCTACTAAAAAAGAAAGACGTGCATTAGATGATTTTCTCGACTGGTAAATACCTTTAAAAAGGATATCCAATTCCAAAATTATAAATCAGACTACGTGGTTTCACTTCATCTGCAACCATTTTATCATCACCTTTGTATTGAGGGTCAACAATAGGAACACCAATATCCAAACGAAAAATAAAGAAAGTAAAATCAAAACGGAAACCCAAGCCACTACCTATAGCTAATTGTTTGTAAAACTTATCAATTTCAAACTCAGCATTGGGACGTGATGATTCTTTTTTACGAACCCAAATATTTCCGGCATCAAGGAAGAATGCACCTTTCAGAATTTTCAAAATATCGAAACGGTATTCAATATTACCATTGATTTTTATATCACCTGTACGTTCAAAATTGTTCACACTGGTAAAATTTCCCGGACCAACATTACGAGCACGAAATGCACGTAAATCATTTGATCCACCGGCATAAAAACTTTTTTCGAAAGGAATTATTTTCGAGTTGCCATAGGCAATACCAATACCAGCAGCAATTCTGTAAACAATAGAGTTGTGTGCATTTATATTCTGATAATATCTGAAATCGGCATCAGGCCTGAAGTATTGAGCAAACCTTTTGTTAAGAATAGTATAACTGTTGTTCGCATCCTTATCTGTACCTTCTATTTGTCTGAACCAGTAAAGTGTATTTCCGGCAAATTCAATATTTGTTCTGAAAAATTTAAAATTGCCAGGCTCATTCAATTGCTGATTGTTATAGATGAGGGTATAACGTCCATTTGAAATAAGGTGGTTGTCATAACTGCTGAACAGCACAGGGTCATTCAGGCTTTCCAATCGTGCTTTGAATTCAGGCTCGAGCTTTACATTAACAAAATTTACCTGAAATGGTGTTACTATTTGTTTGATAAACCTACCCTTCCGCCATTCTAATGATGCAGAAAAATCGAGGATAGAACGATTAAACTCCGGACGATTCTGGATATTATAATTGGTAGAAAAAACAGTGACAGGATTGGCAGCTATATTTTTAAATAAACGGTTGAATGGTTTTATGGCTTTAGGCAAATAAATGGAATTCTCAACACCTAACTCATAAGTATTGAATAACAACAAGACTTTGTTCTCTTTATCATCAGTAAACTTCTTTTGCGATTCTAATGCACCTCTGATCTTAAACTCAAACATCTCTGCACCTCTAAAAACATTTTTGTTTCTATAAGTAAAATCACCTGCAACACCTAGGTTGCCACCGTTATTGGTACCTTCAAGCTCTGTTTTATACTCTTGTTTTGGCGTTGTACCAAGATTAATAAAACAATCAAGTCTATTGCTGTCAACAACGTTATAGTTGATGTTTACAAAACGATACATACCTAACAGGTTAAGTCCTTTATAGGTATAGTCTGCATTACTCTGCCTGAAAACAGCTTCGGGTTTAAGAAATGTATGATTAACGATTACCTCCGGTTTTACGGGCATTCTCTTTCCTGCTCGTTTCACAAACAAATAACCTTTATAGGCTACTGTATCATATTGAATTAATGATGTATTAAGACTTAATGGATCATAGTCTGGGCTGAAAATTATCCGATTCAATTTAAACTTTGTATGTGGTAATGCAGCGGAACTTATTGTTGAATCGGGGTTTGAAAATGCTGCTACATCCTGAAATACGGCTATATTTTTTGTAGTATCTGATGTATAAACACGATAAGAAACAAACTGCGGTGAAAACTGAAAATAACCTTCGTTGCGAAGTTTTTTTGTCAGTCGTTCGCGGTCGCCTTGCAATATGCCTTCATTATAAATGATGCCTGCTTGCAGCTTTGAGGTTGAAGTATCTTTTATTACAAGAGAATCGAGGTTATCGTCTGCACACTCTCTTGCCACATATTTTATAAAAGAAGGTTTATGTGCAACAATGGTGTAACGAACAATAGCTTTTTTCTTTCTGTAAATGGTACTGTCTTTAACTTCTGCATCAAAATAGCCATTCTTAGACATAAACTGTTTGATCTGTTG
>Ga0073904_10000047_pt1 | contig 68466 bp, 68 predicted proteins | sample KloWWTrecipitate_FD_66668 | JGI IMG/M metagenome (GOLD analysis project Ga0073904, IMG submission 66668) | Active sludge microbial communities from Klosterneuburg, Austria, studying microevolution and ecology of nitrifiers - Klosterneuburg... | ecosystem: Engineered > WWTP > Aerobic digester >... | reverse complement strand
GTATCGACAAATGACCAGATCGAAACGCTGAGTTTCATTAATAAAGCCGGCAAGGTGACCAGGCGATTACGCGGCTTTCACACAGACGCCCTTGACGCCGCGATCTCGCCGCGGCAAACCGCCGTATGGTCGATCCGCGTCGCAACGGATGGTGCCGGAAATATCTTCTCGGTTTACGCTCTCGGTGCTCTCGGAAGCTACTCGATCAACTATAACTCTGAGGAGTTGCAGATCGCCCGATTTTCGGCGGACGGTAAATACGTCAATAAGTTCGTTCAGAGTAAAGATTCGTGCGGGATCGAGGTTGATAATCAAAGCCGGATCTACGTTTCTAACGGTTCCACGATCAACATATACACGAGCAACGGTGAATTGATCAATTCTCTCGGGCTTGAGTCTCATATTGCGGCGTTTACATTAGACGCGGCGAACAACTTGTACGTCGTTCGCGACGATATCGTCACAAGGCGGCCTGCGATCTAGGCAAGGTGGGGCCAAGCCGTAAAGATCACTTTTCAGAGTTTTCCTTGACGTATTTTTCGAACTTTTTCCTGTCCGGGTGATCCTTGACCTTTGCAAGAAACGCCTTGTATTCAGCGGCGGCGAGATTCTTGGCTCCGGCGAGATCATACAGACGTGCTTTCATTAGATGGCACTCTGCCATTCCCTTTGGGTCGATACGCAGAGCCTCGTCAAGCGCAGCCAGGCCGTCATTACCGCGGCGAGCCTGCAGGTACGCCTCACCTAGCAAACGATAGGCACTTGCGGATCCCGGATCAGCAACAACGGCTCTCTCAAAATAATCGATCGCAGCCGGCACAAGGCCTTTGATGCCGCTGATGATACCCAGATTCAAGATCGCCGGCGCGTAGTCCGGACGAATCACAAATGAACGCTTAAACGCCGTCTCAGCATCAGCGAGGTTCTGCTCGCCAATGTAGAGCGACCCAAGTTTGGCCCAAGCGATAAAGTCCTCAGGATCAGCCGCGACTATCGCCCGGACGATTTCGATCGCTTTCGGCGTGTCTTTGGCCTTTTCGGCCTCGCCGGCCTTTTGGTAAAGTTCAGCCGTCTTTGGATTCGAGGGACGAGCAAAGTTCGCATTAAGAACGCCGGGTTTAACAATCTCAGGTGAGCCCGGCGGATAGATATCAAAGTCCTCGCGTTGCTTTGTATTCGTTGAGTCAAAGACGGATTTGCGGGCGACCTCGACCCCGTCGACCTCGATCACCAACGTTCCGCCGGACCCGAGCTTTTGAAAGCAATAATTGCCGGACCGGCCAATGATCTGTCTGGTTGCCGGTTGGACGCTGTCGGAGTAGATCGCCGTGATCCTCGGCTGTTTGCCGACTATTGGCGTGCCCTTTTGGGTCACGCGTCCAAAAACGAAAGGCACCAAGCGGTTATCGCGTCCCGATTCGCGCGACGGAGTTTCGCCAAATTCGCGGCACATATCGTCGGCTTGCGCACGGATCGCTTCGCCAAAAAACAGCATCACGATCACCAACAAAGCCAGCGTTAACGTCCGCCTGACAATCTCCCTATTCGGAACGCCCGTTCGATGTAGATCCATAAATTGAGCACTTAACGGAAAAAAGCAAAGAGATCGTTTACGTCCAATTCGTAACCGCTCACGCCCGTAAGAATTGCCCGGAAGGCACCGGTGAAGATTGACTTAGTCCGCAGATTAGAAAATACTTCAATTAACGATTATGACAAATATTTTTGAACTTACCACGCGTCCTGATGAGAAACTGTTCTTTTCTCAAGGCGACACAAATGACCCGAGGATGGGCGAGATCGTTCGTTTTGATCCCGAACACTATCAGTCGTCTGAAATTGTCATTCTCGGTTGTCCGGAGGATGAGGGCGTGATACGCAATCGCGGCCGCAAGGGCACCTCCGAAGCTCCGGATGCGATCCGTGACCAGTTTTATCGTCTGACGACCTTCAATATAAAAAAACGCATCTTTGATCTTGGCAACACCGTCATCGGATCGACGCTCGAGGAGACGCACGATAACCAAGCCGAGATCGTAAAGCAAGTGCTCCGAGACGGTAAGCGCCTTATCGTGCTTGGGGGTGGAAACGACATATCATATCCCGACGGTTTGGCAATGGCTGAGGTCTTCGGGCCTGAATGGTGGATCGGCGTTAATGTCGATTCGCACCTCGACGTCCGCCTCGCCGAACAGCGAAACAGCGGAACCCAATACCGGCAACTGCTCGACGAAGGCCATTTGCTGCCGACATATTTTTACGAGGTCGGCTTTCAGTCTCACTTTTGCTCACCGGTCTATTACGAGTATATTCGCGATCGCCATATCCATCGGATCAGCCTCGAACTTCTGCGCTCGCGGGCCGATGCCGATGTTGAACTCAAGGATATGATCCGTGAAAAATTCATCGGACATAGCTCGAGCCTAAATACATTTTTCGGATTTGATATGGACGTTGTGCGTGCGGCGGACGCCCCCGGGACCTCAGCACCATCTCCTCTCGGACTCCGAGCCGGCGAATTTATCACGCTGGTCAAGTACGCAGCATCGCTGGCCAATACGCGTATCATCGAATTTACTGAGGTCAATCCCAAATACGATGTGGACAACCGCACGACGCGTCTAGTTGCGATCGGGATACATCGGATCTGCACGGGCACGTTCTAGACAAAATATAATGGCAAATACAAAAGAATTGACCGGGATCACTCGCGAAAAGCTAAACGCGTTTCGCGGCAAGATGAAGAAATTCGGTGTTGAGGTGCCGGAGGGCGACGACGTGGAGATCAAGGCGCCTTTCGGAGTAAAAATGCACGCCAAATATGATGAGGCCGCCGAAACTCTGACTCTCAAGATCCGGGACAAACCAATGTTCGTCCCGGAATCTCAAATTTGGAGTATCGTCGAAGGCGGTACGGCTTAAACGCACCGGCGATCAGATCAGTTAAACCCGCTTGCCGGTCGCGAGTCGGTAAATCACCAACACCACGATCGCTCCGATGATCGACGAGATGAAACTCGGCAGCGAACCGCCGATGTTATCGAAATTACTGACCATCGGGTATCCGACAAATGTGCCAATAAACCCGCCGACCACTGCACCGACGATACCAAGGATCGTGGTCAGGATGAAGCCCCCACTATCGGGTCCCGGCAAAATAGCCTTTGCGATAAAGCCGGCGAGAAAACCCAGAATCAACCAAACTAATAGTGAAATCATATATTATACTTTCCTCCTTATTTACTCGATTATACCCCATCTATACGTTGGCACAACCTGATCTTCCGCCGGCCCGGACTATGCAAAACCCAAAACACTTGATTTTCTCGTTCGAAAGGCTTTGTAACTTGACAGTTTTATCAGTGTTTGGCATCCTTAAGGTTCGCTTTTCGTAAGGAATACGCGAGGTGTAGTCTCTTAGCTCAGTTGGTAGAGCATTACCTTGACAAGGTAGGGGTCAGCAGTTCGAGTCTGCTAGAGACTACCATTTATATTTTTCGATAAGATGCTTACAAAGAACTTTGCGGTTTTTATAACTACTACGACACGCTTCTAATAGCGTGAAAAGGCTCGACAAACTGAAGTTTGTCGGACTGTTTGCAAAGTCGCTTTTATCGGATCAAATCTTGTTTAGTAGTAGGTTGTTGATCGCTAATTATCTAGCGTCGATCGATCCAAGCCGGACGCAATGTCGGGTTTTATGGCCAAATGCCGATCTATCGACAGGTGATTTTTATCGATTGACAAGAATATGAGTGAAATTAACGTAAAATACGGTGACAACCAGCGGTCTTTCCCTGCGCCTTTGACGGTTTTAGATGCTTTTAAGGCACTCGACCGCGACGTACTAAAGCGCACGCTTGCCGCAAAGGTCAACGGTTCCGAGGTTGACTTGGGCAGCCAACTGCCGGAGACCGGTGAAACTGTATCGATCGAGCCGATCACATCGGATTCGACCGACGGTCTGGAATTGATCCGCCATTCAACCGCCCATCTGCTTGCCGCAGCGATCCTCGACCTGTTTCCGGGGACAAAGCTAGGTGTCGGGCCCGCGTTGATGGAAGACCCGCGTTATGGCTATTACTACGACATTATCGCCCCGCGACAGTTAACCGAGGCCGATCTGCCCGTCATCGAAAAGAAGATGAAGTCGATGGCCAAACAGAATCTGCCCTACCGGCGAGAGATCGTCGAAAAGGCGAAGATCTTGGATATCTTTACGGGCCGCGAAGAACCGCTCAAATGCGAATTGATCGCAGATAAGGTCACCGACACAGCGAGCATCTATTACATCGACAATTCGCCATTTATTGATTTCTGTCTCGGGCCGCACGTTCCGCATACCGGCAAACTCGGCGCTTTCAAGCTGCTTGCACTTTCGGGAGCGTATTGGAAAGGTGATGCTGAGCGTGAACAGATGCAGCGCATCTACGGCACAGCGTTCGCCAAACAAGAGGAACTCGACGCGTGGCTCAAGCAGCGTGAAGAGGCCGAAAAACGAGATCACCGTAAGCTCGGGCGCGAACTCGACCTGTTTTCGATCTCCGACGATTATGGCCAGGGTTTGATCCTTTGGCACCCGAAAGGCGGCATCGTTCGTATGGAGATGGAACGTCTTCTCAAGGAAGAACTAGAAAAGCGAGGTTACAGTTTCGTTTTCACTCCGCACATCGCCAAACGCGCTCTTTGGGTAACGAGCGGCCACGAGGGCAACTATTCCGACTCGATGTACGCTCCGACGAGCATTGAAGACGAAGAATATCGCCTTAAGCCGATGAATTGCCCTTTTCACATCGGCATTTACAAATCAAGCCCGCGTTCGTACCGCGATTTGCCGCAGCGTTACTCTGAAATGGGTACCGTATATCGTGCTGAGCTTTCGGGTACGCTGCACGGTCTTATGCGTGTACGCGGATTCTCGGTGGATGATGCCCATCTCTTTGTCCGCCCAGACCAGGTCCACGCGGAGGTGGCAGACTGCCTCGATTTCGCGATCAAGGTATTTGAAACCTACGGCTTCGACAAGGTCAAATTTGAACTATCGGTTCGGGGCGGAGCAGAAAATAAGGGCTATCTCGGCTCAGATGAAGATTGGGCCGCCGCTGAGGAACAACTCGCGAGTGCCCTAAAGGAACGCGGCATTTCATACGACCGTATCGAAGGCGAAGCGGCATTCTACGGCCCGAAGATCGATATTAAGATCGAGGACGCTATCGGCCGTGTCTGGCAACTCGGAACTATCCAGCTGGATTTCAACCTACCGGAACGATTCGATCTGGAATACACCGGCGATGACAACCAAAAGCATCGCCCGTATATGATCCACCGAGCATTGTTCGGGTCGATCGAGAGATTCTTCGGTGTCCTTATCGAGCATTATGCCGGAGCCTTTCCGCTCTGGCTCGCGCCGGTGCAGGTTACGGTATTGCCGATCACTGACCGGATCAACGATTATGCCGAGCAGGTCGCCGCAGAACTTCGAGATGCGGGATTTCGCGTCGAGGCAAACACCCGTTCAGACAAGATCGGTGCCAAGATACGGGACGCACAAATGCAGAAGATCCCGTATATGCTAGTCCTTGGCGACCAAGAATTAGAAAACAAGCAAGTCGCGGTTCGCGAACGTAAACAGGGGGACATCGGTGCGATGTCTCTAAATGAGTTCAAGGAGATGATCACGCTTCAGAAAGAAAAGCGTAGTCTCTAAGATCGCCCATTAACAAAGGAGGCACTTATCGCTAGAAGATTTGGTGGAAATAGATTTAAGCCGCGGTTTCGGGAACCGCTTCACCGCACGAATGAAAGAATTCGCTCCCCGTCAGTCCGCGTTGTAACCGAAGACGGCGAAACGCTCGGCGTGATGGATGCACGGGACGCGATCCAGGAAGCACGGAATCGGGGTATTGACCTGGTCGAGATCGCGCCGAATGCGAAACCGCCGGTTTGCAAGATCATCGATTACGGTAAATTCCTTTACGAGCAAAAGAAAAAGGCTCACGAGGCGAAAAAGAAACAGGTCACAGTGCAAGTCAAGGAGATCAAGTTTCGCCCGGGTACCGATGATCACGATTATGATTATCGTAAAGAAAACGCCCGGAAATGGCTTAATGACGGCGATAAGGTTCGAGCGGCGATCGCATTTCGCGGTCGTGAAATGACGCACCGTGAACTCGGTGCCAAGATCCTTAAGAAATTGACCGCAGATCTGGTGGACATTGCCGATGTCGAGGTTTACCCGAAGATGGAAGGCTATCAGATGTTTACCATCTTCGTTCCGAAAAAGACGAAAGTAGCCGAGAAAAAGGCGGCAACGGCAGTCGACGATAAAAAGCCCGAAAAGGCCGAAAAGGTTGAAAAAGCACCCAAGAAGGCGGTTGCCAAGCCTGCACCGGCCGAAAAGGACGACGACGAAATATTTTAGAGAGCACATTAAGCTACTCGAGCTAAGTTATACAAAGGAGAGAGGTTATGCCTAAATTAAAAACACACAAAGGCGCGGCAAAGCGTTTTCGCTCTACTGCCAGCGGCAAGTTCAAACGCGGACACTCGCACGCTCGCCATATTTTGACCAAAAAGACTTCAAAGCGTAAACGCAATCTTGATATTGACGTTTTGGTGTCGGAAGGTGATCAGAAGCGCGTTGAGAAGATGCTGCCTTACGGACGCAACTAACGAAATTACGAATGATGAATAGCGAACGATGAATTGCGGTGGATTCACTGCTCGTCGAATTCGATTCATTATCAACTACTGAAAGGAGTTAAAAAATGCCAAGAGCAAAACGTGGGAATAAGCGTCTAGAGAAACGCAAAAAAATATTAGCCTTAGCCAAAGGCTATCGTGGGACAAAGTCGAAACTTTATCGTTCGGCTAAGGAATCGGTCGAGCGTGCGTTGAATTTTGCATACACGGGCCGAAAGCTGAAAAAGCGAGACTTTCGCAAGCTGTGGATCGTTCGTATCAATGCGGCCTGCCGCCTGAATGAGATCAAGTATTCGCAATTTATTCACGGCCTGAGCCTCGCCGGTGTTGAACTTGATCGCAAGGTTCTAGCCGATCTCGCCGTCAAACAGCCAGAAGCTTTTGCAGCGATTGCCACACAGGCAAAAGATGCATTGGGTAAAAAGGCAGTTGCAGCTTAGTTATTGAGCTTTCCGGCAGATCGCCGGAGAAATAACAAAATTCTGGCGTGGAACCGATGATGTCGGCACCACGCCATTTTTATATTCCGACTTCAGCCTTGGCTTCTGCAAACTTTTCGATAGCTAGGTCGAGATCCTGCTTTGAATGCGCGGCCGAGACCTGAGTCCGGATACGAGCCTTCCCTTTCGGGACTACCGGGAATGAGAACGGAATCACGTAAATGCCCTTCGCCAATAGAGACTCGGCCATCTTAACGGCAGGCAAAGCCTCACCGAACATCACAGGTACGATCGCGTGTTCGCCGGGCAGAACATTAAGACCGATCGAGGCGATATTCTCACGGAAATATCGAGTATTGTCTGCAAGCTTATCGCGAAGTTCAGTCGAGGCGGACAGCATATCTATGGCCGCAATGGCGGCTGTAACTATCGGCGGTGCGACGGAGTTTGAGAAAAGATAGGGACGCGAACGCTGCCGGAGCAGGTCGATGATCTCCTTTTTTCCGCTTGTATAGCCGCCCGACGCTCCGCCGAGGGCTTTGCCAAGCGTGCCGGTGATGATATCAACGCGACCCATTACGCCGCAATGCTCCGGAGTGCCGCGGCCGGTTTTGCCGATAAACCCAACAGCGTGCGAGTCATCGACCATCACCAATGCATTGTATTTATCAGCCAGGTCGCAAACTGCGGCGAGGTTGGCGATGTAGCCGTCCATTGAGAAAACACCGTCGGTCGCGATCATCTTAAAGCGTGCCGTAGAAGCTTCCTGCAGTTTCGCCTCAAGGTCAGCCATATCGTTATTCTTGTAACGAAAGCGCTGCGCCTTGCTCAGCCTGATACCGTCGATCACACTTGCGTGGTTAAGTTCGTCAGAGATGATCGCGTCTTCTTCGCTCAAAATGGTTTCAAAAAGGCCGCCATTCGCGTCAAAGCACGACGTGTATAGGATCGTGTCATCGGTGCCGAGAAACTCGCTTATCTTGCGTTCAAGCACTTTATGGATCGTCTGCGTACCGCAGATAAACCGTACGGACGAGAGTCCAAAACCCCAGTCATCGAGGCCTTGTCGTGCAGCGGCGACGATATCAGGATGATCGCTCAGTCCGAGATAGTTATTCGCGCACATATTCAACACGGTGTTGCCGCCAACCTCGATCCTCGCGTCCTGTGGGCTCTCGATCACTCGCTCCGACTTGTAAAGGCCGGCTTCCCTGATCTCATTAAGTGTATTGGTCAGTTGCTCTTTGATATTGCCGTACATACTTAAATCTTGCTCCAGTCGAGAATTACCTTACCGCTATTTCCCTCACGCATTACCTCAAAACCCTTTTCAAATTCGCTATAGTCGAAACGATGCGTGATCACGGGTTTGATATCGAGGCCTGACTCCAGCAGTACGCTCATTTGATACCACGTCTCGTACATCTCGCGGCCATATATGCCTTTGACCGTAAGCATATTAAAGATGACGGTCTTCCAGTTGATCGAAAACTCTTCGGATGGGATACCGAGGAAAGCGATATTACCGCCGTGCGTCATATTTGCGAGCATATCGCGAAACGCTTGCGGATTACCGGACATCTCCATCCCGACGTCAAAACCCTCTTTCATTCCGAGTTCCTTCTGAACGTCAGCGATCGAAGTTTCCCGGACGTCAACAGCGAGTGTCACGTCAAACTTCTTGGCGAGTTCGAGGCGTTTCGGATTTACGTCCGTTATCACCACGTGGCGTGCACCGGCGTGCTTCGCGACCGCCGCCGCCATAATGCCGATCGGTCCCGCACCTGTAATAAGTACGTCTTCGCCAAAGACCTCAAATGCAAGTGCAGTATGTACCGCGTTTCCAAATGGATCGAATATCGCTGCGACATCAAGGTCAATGTCCTTGCTGTGTTTCCAGATATTGGTGTACGGAACGGCCATATACTCAGCAAATCCGCCGTCAGTATTGACACCGTATCCGAGCGTATTTGCACACTTATAGCGACGGCCTGCAAGACAGTTGCGGCAGCGTCCGCAGACAAGGTGGCCTTCGACGCTGACGATGTCGCCGACGTAGAAATCATTTACATTTGAACCAACCTCGACGATCTCGCCGACAAGTTCGTGTCCGAGTATCGTCGGGACTTTGATCGTGCTCTGAGCCCACGCGTCCCAATTCCAAATATGGACATCGGTGCCGCAAATGCCCGTGCGTTTCATCTTGATCAATACATCATTTATGCCGAACGTTGGTTCCGGAACATCCTCCAGCCAAAGCCCGACCTCCGCCTTACTCTTAACGATCGCTTTCATGATCTTAAACTCCCAAACGAATTTTTTGACTATTGCTAATGCAATGATAATACCGCCTTTGCAATGCGTACACAAAGCCCGGCTTTACCAGTTCGGGCACGACTGAGAACCTATTTGCGGCAAATACAGATAATGTTTTACCTGAACGTCTAAGCCTGATAAAATCAAGGTTTATTGTTTCTGCCTAGGAGGAACATTTTTTTGTTAAAGCAATAGAATATGTCTGAAGTAAGAGAAAAGGTCGATGAGGTCAAAAATGCCTTCTTCGATGAATTTGAACGCTTTCGCGAACTGGATCTGAGCAGCGCGTCATTGGCTTCGGGCGAGGAGCTTTCACGCGATCTGGCGGAATTAAAGATTCGCCATACCGGAAAGAAATCGGCGATCGCCGGCACAATGAAATTGATCGGTCAGGTTGCACCTGAAGAACGCGGAGCGTTCGGTCAAATGGTGCAGTCGGTCGAAAAGGAAATTGTTTCGTCGATCGAAGCGGCCGAAACCACACTAAACGAATTCATCGTTAACGCACGGATCGAGCGTGAGCGACTGGACGTAACGCTACCCGGCCGTCGGCCACGCACCGGGCATTTGCACCTGATAACGATCCTGAGAGAAAAGATCGAAGATATTTTTGTTTCGATGGGCTATGCGATCGAAGATGATCGCGAGATCGAGACCGACTATTACAATTTCGACGCCTTGAATATACCCGAAGGCCATCCGGCACGGGAATCACAGGATACGTTCTACACGACGCAGGGCTTTGCTCTACGGTCGCAAACATCGACGGTTCAGATCCGGGCAATGGAACGCCGCGGCGTACCGATCCGCATCATTGCACCGGGTAAGGTCTTTCGCCGCGACACGCCGGATATGACGCACGTGCCGATGTTTCATCAGATCGAAGGCCTCTGCGTCGACAAAGGCATCACGATGGCACATTTGAAAGGCACCGTTACCGAATGGCTCCAACGCCTCTTTGGTGACGATACCGTCACACGATTTCGGCCGTCGTACTTCCCCTTCACCGAACCGTCGGCAGAATTCGATTTTTCGTGTTTTAAGTGTCACGGCACCGGCAAATTTGGAAATGACCGCTGCCGTCCGTGCAAAGGTTCGGGCTGGATCGAACTCGGCGGCTCCGGGATGGTCCATCCGAACGTCCTCAAAGCCGTCGGCGTAGACCCTGAAGTGTATTCGGGTTTCGCATTCGGTTTCGGCCTCGAGCGGATGTGCTCAATGATGTACTCGCTAGACGACATACGACTGATGTTCGACAACGATGTGAGATTCTTGGAGCAATTTAGATGAACATCAGCTATAACTGGTTAAAAGATCTTATAGATATAGAATTGCCGGCGGCGGAAGTTGCGGAGCAATTGACGCGCGTTGGTCTAGCCGTTGAAGGCATTCATCCTTTCGGTGACGATTTTGTGTTAGACATAGATCTGACATCAAATCGCCCTGATTGCCTCTCACATCTCGGCGTTGCCCGCGAATTATCCGTTTACACCGGAAAGCCGGTCAAGATCGGCCGCGGGGATGTTAGATACGACGTTCCGATGCCCGCGGTGCTTGCAGGCGACATTGTCCGAATCGAAGCCCCGGAACTTTGTCATCGCTTTACGGCCAGAATCATCCGAAACGTAAAGATCGGCCCGTCGCCGCAATGGTTAGTCGACCGCCTTGAGGCGATCGACGAGCGTTCGATCAATAATGTTGCTGACATCACCAATTATGTTATGCACGAGATGGGGCAGCCAATGCATTCCTTCGACCTCGATAAGTTGAGCGGTGGACGGATCGTGGTGCGCAATGCGGCATTGAGCGAGACGATCACGACCCTTGATGAAGTTGAGCGAAAGCTGGACGATTCAATGCTTATGATCTGCGACGCGGAAAAACCGGCGGCGATCGGCGGCATTATGGGCGGACTTGGTTCGAGCATCACCGACGCTACTGTTAATGTTTTGCTTGAGGTCGCGTTCTTCAAACGCGAGAATATCCGCTCGACGTCACGTAAGCTAAACCTGGCAACCGAAGCAAGTTACAGGTTCGAGCGTGGTGTCGATATCGAAAATCTAATTTGTGCATCCGATCGGGCTACCCAATTTATTTGTGAATTGGCCGGAGGTACCGCTGATGACCTGATCGACATCTACCCGACAGTTCACCGTTCCGTACGCGTGATCGCAAAGGATATTGCGGCTAAGGTACGCCGACTAACAGGTCTGGACGTGGACGCGGATGAATCTGACCGGATCCTCGGCTCGCTCGGCATCAGCGTCGAAGTTTCCGATGAGGGCGTGAAGTCGTACCTTTCACCATCGTGGCGGCACGACGTCGTGATCGAAGAAGACCTTGTCGAGGAAGTCGCACGGCACGTCGGTTACGAAAATATCGGTGCGGAATTGCCACCCGCATACGGTGCCGGCGAGTATCAACGCAACGAACCGCGTGAGAAGCGGTTGCGTCAAACGCTTGTCGACCGCGGATTTGACGAGGCGATCTCGTATAGCTTTATCGATACGCGTTTTGACGAGATGATCGAAACCGTTCCGGGACTTATGGTGCAGGATGCCGATACGCGATTTGTCACTCTTAATGACTCTGTCATCGAGGGCTCTGTCAGAATGCGGCATTCGATCTTGCCGGGCCTTTTGGATGCAGTACGCCTAAATATCAATTACCAACGCCGCGACATCAGACTTTTTGAGATCGGTAAAGCGTTTGCGGCGGGCAGAGATGGCGAGCCGCCCAACGAGCAGGAACTATTCGCGTTGGTTGTTACCGGCGGAGACGTTATGCAAGACCGAGCAATGACGATCCGCGAACTAGACTTTTACGACGCCAAAGGTGCGGTCGAGGCCGCAATGGACGCTGTTGGCGTTAATGGCTTGACCTTTACCTCGGCGGATCTGAAACATCTTCGGCGCGGACAGTCGGCGTCGATTGCAGTGTGCGGTCAGATCGTCGGTTCAGTTGGACGATTGAGCGATGACATCGCGGCGGGATATAAGTTCAAGCAGCCCATATATGTCGCAGAGATCAACTTGCAGATGGTTTTGGATCGATCTGTAAAAAATCCGATATATCGTCCGCTACCCAAATTTCCGGGTATAACGCGTGACGTTTCATTGATCGCCGATCGCGATATCGAGTATGCGTCGATGCGAGATGCGATAGCCGGGCAGAATGCGGAGCTTATTAGGTCTGTAGATTTTGTCGATGTTTACGAAGGTAAAGGGATGGCTGAAAACGAGCGTTCGGTGACTATCCGCATCGAATATCGAAGCGACGACCGGACGCTGGTAGATTCCGAGATCGACGGCCTGCATTTGCAGGTTTTATCCGAACTCGAACGAAAAACCGGTGCAAGACCCCGGTTTTAGGCTTCAACTTAATCTTTTACTTGAAGTTTTGAGGAAAAGTCCACATAATCACAGTCTAAACAGTTACTACCCAAACTTGGAGAGCAATAAATGAACGGCCTAACGGGAATGGAAAAGTTCTCGCACCTAGAGGACAAGATCTATTTGACGATCGAATTCGTCAAAAAGCTTCGTGAAGAGAAGGAAGGCGTGGCTGGCAAATTTGACGACCTGCGGGCGGAGCTTGCCCTGGCGGTCGATCGAAATCAGCAACTCGAGGCCCAGCTTCAAGTAATGCTTTCAGAACGTGACGCTATTCAGTTGAAAGTAGAGGCGATGCTCGAGGCTATGACCGTAATTGACCCTGAAGTGGCGAGGGCGATCGGGAGGTAATTAGTTATGAGCGAAGAAAAATCGCTTCGGGTCGAGATCTATAACCAGACTTATAGTATTCGCTCCGACGGCGACAACCAATATATCCATAATCTAGCTGATTATGTGGATACCAAGATGCGCGATATTTCGTCGGGCACGCTGACTGTTGACTCATTAAAGGTCGCGATCCTGGCCGCATTGCATATTGCCGACGAGTACCATCAACTGCTCGGTGCACAGTCGCAGATGGACTCACAGTTGGGTATCCGGAGCTCGGAATGCAGCGAGATGCTTGACCGTATCCTCAAACACCGCGAACCGATCCCGCTAGATTTCGAGCCTCAGCAACAATGATCGCTCGCCTCTTGCTAATCGCTAATACCGTTGTGATATAGTTCTCTTAGGCGAAGGAAGTTTTCTGCGTTGTTCGTCCACGGACGCACATACAATTGAGCCAACATATGAATGCCGGGAGGCTAATGCCGCTGTCAGTGCGATCCCTCAAGGGGGAAACGCCATAGCCAACGGCTCTGATGCACGCAAGTGCAAAAGGCCACCCACCTGACCAATCAGGTTCAATTCATACGTCCGAACGGCAACGTGGTTTCCGCTCGCCGCAATATCTAATATCTATTACCAAGATCATCGGTGTTTTTTTTGTGGATCGGTCTACGCAAAAAGGGTTCGGACATCCGTCATTTAGTAAGTGAGTTTACGGAGGTAAAAGAAAATCGCACAGATAGAAGGCAACGCCGCCTACATCCCAGCTGCAGATTTTGTTCCGAAAGTGGAGCGATGTCTGAATCTATTAAAAACCAAAGCCGGTGCGTATTGCGTCTGGTTCGATTCGTACGCACTTAAAATAAGGGCCGCTAGGACGAGCGGTGCTAATTTTGCGGATAAAGCCATCGATATCGCAAAACCGACGTTTGACGCCTCGGACACTTGGTTGGCAAGCGTCATAATCCACGAAACAATTCACTTCTGGCAATATCGATTCGGTAAGTACGAGGCGGGAAGCGTCGCCGAGACGGAAGCAAATCGATACCAACTCGGCGTTCTGCGACTGCTTGGGGCCCCTCAATCGGAGATCGCGTATATGCAAAGCCAAAATGGCGGCCACGCCGACCGAAATGGCGATGGCAAATACGATTGGAACGATTACCAAGATCGAACATATTAAGATTTTGATCAGTTCTTGGATAATTCGTCTTCGGATTCAAGTTCGGCACGTATCTCCTGTGCCATTTTCGCCTCTTCTAGCGCCAGGGGCAGATCTGACACCCGCGCCGATAGTTTCTTTAATATTAATTCAGAATCGGCGACGGCGGATCCGCGTACTGATGCGGCTTCGATCATCTGCATACGTGTTTCCGCTTCGGCTAGCATCACTTTTGCTTCCTTGTTGATCGAATCGATCTTTGTGATGTCACCGGCGAGGGTCGCTTGAAAATCCTTTGAGCTTTGTATGGCCAACTGCTTGAGTTTCTGCTGACGACGCTGCATCAACTGAAGTTCCCTCTTTGAAGACCGTATGATGCGGCTCGCGGTAAGCCTTGTCGCCAGCGTATCGCGATATGCGTCGGCCAACACTTCGTCACGAGCTGAGATCTCCTTCAAGGATCGCCGTTCATTTGACCTTAGTTCATTTTTGAACCAGTCGACTTCCTCTGCCCGGATGCCGTCGGCAGCGATCCTTTCGCGCATTTCGGTTGTCCAGTTCGCTCGCCGATAGCCAAGGTAACCGGAAATACCCAAACCGATCAAAAAACCTATCGCTCCGGCTATAAGCCCAAAAAACAGAAACGCCGCTGCCGCCGGCGGCGTCGCGCCGAATATAAACATCAGCGTGAAAAAGACGATCAGCGGCAGTCCGCCAAGCACAATCGGCGCCGCGACAGCTCCGACCAAAAGGTTGCGGCCCTTTGCCAGATCGCGGCGTGTTACGTCATATCTGAGCGAAATATCGTTCATCTTATGGTTGTACTTTACAAACACTGTCAACGCAGTTCAAATTTACGTCATCACAAAGTTTATTAATACGATCAAAATGTATTATCATTTCATCACTTTTAGACTTTCTCCGAATTATGACACCACAAGTGGAAAAGCATCTAATTTCGATCGTGATCGTAATGGTGGCGATGGTGTCGTCGATCGTTGGCCAGGAAACCAAACCGATTGACAAGCAGAAAGTGCGTACGGTCACTGTCCCGATCTCGATCTTTACCAAGAAAGAACTTAAAACCGATCAGACCGAAGAATTTATCCAGGCCGACCGTCTGATCGTTAGGGAAGACAAAGAAGAGCAAACAATATTGTCGATCCGTAGCATCACCAATACCCCGCTTGCCCTGCAGGTATTGATACAGGACGACCTTTCCGGCAACATCAATCTACAGCTATCTGAGATTGCCACATTTATTCGGAGCCTGCCTCGAGGTTCGCGGGTAATGGTCGCGTATATACACGGTGGAACTCTGCTCGTTCGAACCAAATTCACCGAAGATCTCGAGAAAGCCGCAAGATCCCTCCGCATCATCGCGACTGGCTCAACGCCTTCCGGTAATGGGCCCTACGGCGGCGTTTCGGACGCTGTGGGTCGCTTCGATGGGCTTCCGTCAGGACGGAGGGCGATATTTCTGGTTTCGGACGGCCTGGACGCTTCACAAGGCTTGACGGCTTTTGCGTCGCTGCAGTCGATCGAACTCGACCAGGCGATCACGAGATCGCAGCGTCGAGGCATTGCAATCTACTCCATCTATTCGCCGACGTTACTGACAGAGTCAGGCAATGCCGGCACTGTGGCCTCGGCACAAGCCGCACTCAGTAAATTATCCGACGAGACGGGCGGCCGTGCCTTTTTTTCGGGCAGTCTCGGTCCGGTGAGCTTTGAACCTTATTTTAAGGATATGTCGCTGCTCTTGAGCCGCCAATTTGCCCTCACGTACCTCTCGACCCATATGAAAAAGGGATATCACAAGCTTGAGATAATAAGCACCAATCCCGAAGTTAAAATCGAGCATCCGAAAGGTTATTTTTACAGATAGATGCTGATTAGCCGATCTTCATATTGCAGCCCGGACAGATCCTGACATCTTCCTTGATCAACAGACCGATCCAAAAAAGCGGAAAAAAGAATACAAGTAAGACGGCAAACGTGATCCATCCGGCGGTGGAAATGCGGCGCTCGACCCTTGGCACAAATTGACTCATACAGTGCGGGCAGCGGTATGGTTGGCCAAACTGCTGGCCACCCTGATGCATAAGTGTCTGCGGTCGATAGCCACCCATCGGAGCTGTAGCTCCAAGTGGAGCGATCGGCGCGGTGCTATCGATCGTTTTTCGAGCTTCGTTCGAGGTGCTAAACTCGTCTGTCTTCCACGCGTAAGGCCGGGGTGCGGCGTAGTCGAAGGGTTCGGATTGCGTTGCCTTCTGCTGTGGAATCGGCGGTTGGACACCAAATTTAGAACCGCAAAACCGACAAAAGTAACTTTCCGGGCTATTCAGATTTCCACAATTTCCGCACTTGATCATAAAAATATGCCAAACAGGCTAAAATCGGACACGTTCACCGGACCGAATGGATGCATAAACAGACTCGACAAGTTCGACTGACTTAAACCCGTCGAACGCCGTAACCGGCGGCGGCGTGCCATTAATAATAGCGTCGATAAACGCCCGATCTTCCTGGACGTAGCCCCACCGCTCTTCTTTCTCGGTCATATGAAACGTGATCGTCTCAAAATTAGCATCCATTCCGCGTGAATCGAGTATCCGTTCCATTTCCTCGGTCATTATAGTCCGATGATGACAAAATACCTCGATCCGCTCAAATGGAAAGTGCCAACTCGCATCCGATGACGATGCGAAGGTACAGTGAAATCCGCTCTTGAACTTAAAAATGATCGAGAATTCATCGAGTTCCGGGTATTCGTGCTGCGACCCGTAGGCGATCAGTTCATCGATCTCACCAAACTGAAACCTCATCATATCGAACAGGTGAATGGTCGTTTCGTACAAAAATCCGCCGGTCACGTTAACGTCGCCGGTCCACACCGGATTCTTGAGCTCGCCGCGGTTCATTTTGATGTGGGCCGAATGAGCCTTATCCTGTCCGATAAATTCTTTTAGCTTGGCGTACACCGGAGCATATCTGCGATTATGCCCAACCTGAAATACGCCGCGACCGCCGTCGGCGATCTCAAGCAATTTGCGTGCATCCGGGATTCCGATCGAGAAGGGCTTTTCACAAAATACGTGTTTCCCGGCGGCGACCGCGGCCGACGCGATATCGATATGCGTGCGGTTAGGCGTACACACCAGCACTGCATCGCAGTTGTCCAAAAGCTCGTCTTGCGATGTACAGACCTTACCGCCGATCGAGCGGGCCGTTTTATCTGATCGTTCGGGCACAATGTCGTACAACGCTGATATTACAGCCTGCTCCTCCCGTGCAAATATCCGCCCGTGAACGTTGCCGATAAATCCCGTACCGATTATTCCGATCCTTACCTTGTCCATAATTAAATTCGACGGTCAGTGCCGGTACTACCAACTTCCGCCGGCCGCATACTGGCCGAGTCCCAATACTTCCTCAGTCGCGGCTTTTGCTCGTCGAGCGACATCGAACGGATCTTGTGCCCAGTATTCCGGCCGAAAGATCTCGATGCTGACCATTCGGTTATACCCGATCCGATCAAACCGCTCCTTGATCTCAGCGATCGGCAGTATCCCCATCCCGGGATAGAGTCTTTGAGCGTCCGTGAGTTGCTCCTTCGGCAGATCCTCGGCGTCATTTATATGGAATATAAATAGATTCTCGGGGTCTAAAGTGTCGATCGCCTCGAACGTGGAATTCCCCACGTAGAAGTGAAAGGTGTCGATCACTACGCCGATATTCGGTCGGTCAATGATCTCGATTATTTCCTTTGCAAGGTCCAGCGTCTGGACGCTGCAATCGGTTTGCCCCAGAAACTCAAAGGCGAGGCCAACCCCGTGGTGCTGTGCAATGTCTCCAAGTTCATTGAGTACTTTCACCGATTCGTCGATTATACCCTGTTTGGTGGCACCGTCCGGGAGTTTGCCCGGGACTACGACGATGTAAGGGCAATTTAACTCACCGGCGATCGCGGCGAGCTTCTCGCACTCATCCTTTATCGCTGAATAATCTTCCGGCGTCCGGAATGTAATGTGCTCGATCGAATTGATCGACCACGGCTCAAGCGAGGATTCTTCAAGCAGACGGATCAGGTCGTGAACGGAATTGTCCTGAAGGTAATCAAGCAATTTCGATTTCCACAATTCGATCAGATCGAATCCCGCTGCGTGTGCGGCTTTAATGTCAGTTACCAGGTCGGCGTGCATCGTGGTCGCGCCGTTAAGTGCAATTTTCATCTTTCTGGGGTGCCGAATTCGGCAAATTAAAACGAATTTTATCACGAATATTTGGTAATATGTAGGTTCACGGGCTCGATTCTTTACCGCCCTATGTTGTAAAAGTTTGTGTTGCAACTTTCTTGGTCGGCAGGCCGTCATAACAGGAGTACGGAGAGATGGTAGATCTAAGCGTTCTCCGCGAAAGAATAATGAAAAAACTCTTTGCCGCGTTCATATTTGCAATATGTCTTTGCTTTTCAGTTTCGACTCAAACTTCCACTGACTCATCACTGAGGGGTATTACAGCCCTGGATGAAAAGGATCGCGACGAAAACGGCAAGCTGATGACGCTGCCGGCGGCCGAACACATCACACGTGGATTCGTTTACCTCGACAATCGGCACTTCCCTGAAGCTCAGGCTCACTTTCAGCGTTTTCTGGACGTTTACCCGAATGATGCTCTATTACCCCGTGCATTGTTCGGTATGGGCAGATCTCTGATGTGGGAACGTAAATATATCAGTGCAATACCGTTTTTCGGCCGCGTGTCTGCCGAATTTCCCGCTACGAAGGACGGCCGCGAATCGCTCGCATTTATGGGAGCCTGCCACGTTCGTCTCGGGAAAAACGAAGAAGCAGCAAAGATCTACGATCGATATACGTCTATGTATCCGACCGGTGAACGGATTGATTCGGCGTATTTGAACATCATAGACGCCCTGCGCGAGGCCGGAAAATATACGGATGCGAACGAATGGGTCGAAAAAGCAAAGATGCGCTTCGAAAATACGCCGACCGCTATCAACGCAATGCAGGCACGAGTGAGAATGGAGATCTCTCGCAAAAACTGGATGGATGCCATTGTCGCCGCCGACGAACTATTGAAAGTAAAGTCTTTCAGCGGTTCGATGGCAACCGATGGTGAGATCAAGTATCTGAAAGCCCTCGCTCTCGAAAGCTCCGGCAAGCGCTCGGAGGCAATGACGGTATATGCGTCGATACCGGACGTTAACGGCTCATATTTCGGCGGACTGGCTTCAGATAAATTGAACACAGGAAACCGGGTCAAGCGGATATCACAGGTGTCATCGACCGCGTCCAAAGACTTTCCGGTGATGTTTCGTAGTGAGCTAATGCAGTACTCCAAGCCGAAGGGTATCGATCCGCGTTTTCTGTTGGCGATAATGAAACAAGAAAGCAGTTTCCGCCCAAATGCAAAATCACCTGCGGCGGCACTAGGGTTGCTCCAACTAGTATTTGACACTGCCAAAAAATATAATGAGCGGGCGGGCATTCCGGTTATTACGCCCGACGATCTCTACCGCCCATCGGTAAACATAGCGATCGGCACCGAGTACGTCGTCGAATTAAATGAGATGTTTGGCGGAATGTACGAGGCCATTGCCGCGAGTTACAACGGCGGAGAGGACAATGCTGCTCGCTGGCTAAGCCGGACTAACCCTAAAGAGGCCGGCGTTTTCACCTCCGAGATCGGATTTGCCGAAACCAAGAACTATGTTTTCAAGGTGATGACAAACTATCGCGTTTATAAAGCCCTCTATGACGAGAACCTTGTGAGACGGAATTAATGCTTAAGCCAGACGCATATCCGGCTCAAAATTAAAAGGCTCGTCAGTCGCTGATCCGACTGACGAGCCTCCGTGATTTCGGTCGTTCTTAGAAACTCTGCAGATACCATCTGCCTTTTACGAGTTTTAACTGAAACTCCTCTTCCTTTTTGCCGTCGTCACCAAAGTTTATTTTCACTTTTGCTAAGTCGCCGTTAATTTCAGGTGCACCAACAATCTTCCCGGTTCGGAAATCCTTACGAAATTCCCCTAATTGTTTGTCGTCCGCGCTCCCAATTCCACAAATTGTTTTTGAGTCTTTATCTGCCGAACCGTCCGGATTGCAGAGACCTGGAAGATTGGACATACGCCCCGCTTTCGCAGCGTAAAAAATATCCTCGACCACCTTTTCCGGCCGGTCGTAAATACCGCCGCTCGGTGCGGAATCCGGTAGCGAACTGTCCGGAACTCCCCTGCCGGGAGATGCCGCAGGCGATGCCTGTGACGAATTGCCGGAATTTGCAGTTGTCGTGCTGTTTGGTTTCGGCGGGTCATTGGGGGCGGTGTTTCCGCCGCACGCTGTAAATCCGCTCGCTGTAAATAATATTCCGACCAAGATCAAATTGAATAAACGCATAATGCTCATTTCGTAGCTACTTATTGTTCGGCCCAATCTCCCTGACCTTGGCGGTCAAGTTGGTAGCCCTTTTTACAAAGTGATTCCTGCACGTCGCGAGCGTGGCTCTCATCTCGAACTTCGAGGATCATCTCGATACCGACCGTACCAAGCGGAGCGAGCCATATCGCCCTCTGATGATAGACCTCCACAACATTCGCACCGGTCTCCGCAACATTATTGAGTAGGGCGGCAAGCATTCCCGGGCGGTCGATGACCAACACGCGGAAAATGACATATCGGCCTTTTCGAACAAGGACCTGCTCCAGAATGCGCGCGAGCAGATTACCGTCGATATTTCCGCCGCAGAGAACGGCGCAAACGTGATCGTCAGCTGTAACTTTTATCTTTCCGGCGAGCAGAGCGGCGACTCCGGCGGCGCCGGCACCTTCGACGACGAGCCGACTATTCGACACGCAATGATAAATGCCGCGTGCGATCTCCTCTTCGGTGACTTCGACCACGTCATCAACGTATTCCTTGATCAGCGGCAAGGTCAATTCACCCGGACGTTTAACTGCAATTCCGTCCGCTATCGTGGGCCGAGCATCAAAGGTGACCGGTTTGCCCGCCTGAAGCGATTGCCGAACCGCTCCTACATTTTCTGCCTGGACGCCGATGACACGCACATTAGGCAGAAGAGCCTTGACTGCGATAGCGATCCCGGAAATTATGCCGCCGCCGCCGATCGGCACTACAACAACCGTCGTTTCCGGAGCACCTTCGGCGATCTCGAGTCCGATAGTTCCCTGCCCCGCTATGACCTTTTCATCATCGAACGCGTGGACATAAATATAGCCGTGCTCTTCCTGCAGACGGCGTGAATTTGCGACAGCCTCGTCAAAGCTCGAACCCATCAGCAGAACTTCGGCCCCGTATGATCGCGTTGCGAGAATCTTGGTCAGAGGGGCAAACTCGGGCACGACGATCGTCGCCGAGATGCCGAGGAGCTTAGCTGCAAGCGCGACGCCCTGAGCGTGATTGCCCGCCGATGCAGCGATGACGCCGCGCTTCTTCTCTTCATCGGTAAGGCTCGACATGCGATTATACGCCCCGCGGATCTTGAATGAACCTGCCCGCTGCAAACATTCGGCCTTGAGAGATGCGGTTGCACCGATCTCTGCCGAAAGTTGTTCATCGGCAAGGATCGGTGTGGAATTAATAATGCCGTTGAGCGTTGCTCGGGCGGCTTCAATATCGCTTAGTTTGACCGTCATAACTGTCGAGAATTATAGCAAACAAGTTTGAAATAGAGTATATTTGGACTATCACAAAAGTGCGGAGGAAATTATGGAACTATTTGGTTTAGGTGCGGTATTTCTTGTATTTTTAGGCATTGCCCTTCTGACAGTTGCGTGGAAAACGATAAAGATCGTCCCACAGTCAAGTGTATTGCTCATCGAGCGTCTCGGCCGATTTCATCGGGTCGCTAACAGTGGACTGAATATCATAGTTCCATTTTTCGAAGCACCGCGAGCGGTCTATTGGTCGGGCACACGGCCCGGCACGACGTTCATCGACCTCCGCGAACAGTTTATCGATATGCCGCCGCAACCCGTCATCACGCGTGACAACGTGACGATCAATGTGGATTCGGTCGTTTATTGGCAGATCACCGAACCGATGAAATCGGTTTACGAGGTCGCTGATCTCGTTGGTGCGATCGTCCAGCTGACAATTACCGGAATGCGTTCAGTGATGGGCGATATGGACCTCGACCACACTCTCTCAAACCGCGACCAGATCAACGGCAAACTCAGACTGATTTTGGATGAAGCGACAGATAAATGGGGCGTCAAAGTCACGCGAGTCGACGTCAAGAATATTAATCCACCGGAAGACGTTCGGATCACGATGGAAAAGCAGATGACCGCCGAGAGAAATCGTCGTGCATTGATCCTACAAGCAGAGGGCGACAAGCAGGCCGCTATCACTCGTGCCGAGGGCGAAAAGCAAGCAGCGGTAACTCGCTCGGAAGGCAACAAGCAGTCCGCGATCCTGGACGCCGAGGGCGCCGCACAGGCAAGGCTTGTTTCGTCGACCGCAGAAGCTCAGGCGATCGCACAGATCGCAGGAGCGATCGGTGACCGACGCCAGACGGCTCAATACCTGATCACTTCGCGATATGTCGATTCAATGCGCGACATGGCTCGAACACAAAACTCGAAAGTGATCTTTATGCCGATGGAAACTTCAGGCGTGCTTGCGAGTGTCGGTGCCTTTAAGGAAATATTTGCCGCGACCGGTGAGACTCCGGAATTGCCCAAAGCACCGCGCGGCCCACGTGAATTGGAGAAATAGTCTATGTTGAAGATCGTTGGAGTTCTTTTGATCCTAATAGTCGGTGCCGGCGTCGGTGCGGCATACAAGTACGGGTTTATCCTAAACCCGTCACCGACCGCACCACCGCCGGAATCCTCAGTGTACGACTTTACGATGCGCGATATAGACGGCGAAAATGTCAACCTCGGTATTTACAAGGGAAAGGTCGTGATGATCGTCAATGTCGCCAGCAAGTGCGGTTACACCCCTCAATACGAGGGACTGCAGGCATTGTATGAAAAGAACAAAGGTAGCGGACTCGTCATACTTGGTTTTCCGGCCAACAACTTCTTGAGCCAGGAACCCGGAACCGAGGCGGAGATCAAGGAGTTTTGCTCTACGAAATACAAGGTCACATTTCCGATGTTCGCAAAGATCTCGGTCAAGGGTGAGGATCAGCATCCGTTATATACTTATCTGACAAATAAAATATCGGATCCAGAATTTGCGGGTGACATATCTTGGAATTTCAACAAGTTTCTAATAGATCGGCACGGTAAAGTAGTCGCCCGATTTGGCTCAAAGGACACGCCGGACGGTGAGGCCATAACATCCGCAGTTGCAAAGTATCTGGCGGATAAATGATAAATGACGGGCGATAAGGTCCGAAATTGTGATGCGATCCACGAATTTTGCCGCTGGTGAGATTCGTGGACGTTTTGTTCTTGAATATGAAAATCTTAAGTTTTGTTTTCGGGCTTTTGGCGATCGCGGTTATTACGCTTTGCGGTTTTAGCTATTGGGTCTATAGTTCGGTCAGCCAAACACGAACGCACGACAAGGCAGATCAATACATCAAGATCGAAAAGGGTTCGACTCCGCGAGATATAATTGCAAAACTCTCGGCAGAAGGTATTGTGCCGAGCGAAACGGCGACGATGATCTATCTTCGGTTCCTGGGCGACGGCAGCAAATTGCAAGCCGGCGAATACCAGTTCCCGTCCCCGATCTCGACGATCCAAGTGCTGAAGCAGCTTGAGAAGGGCGAGGACCGCACCGTCAAGTTGACCATCCCGGAGGGATTTACACGTTTCGATATCGCAAAACGGATCGCTGAGAAATTCGGTAAGGCCCAACCTCAGACAGTCGGAGCTCCGGACTCGCTCGGATACGACGACAAGGCAGTACTTGCTTTGATGGACGACATCTCATTGATCAGAGATATTTCGCCGAGCGCCCCCAATCTCGAAGGCTATATGTACCCAACGACCTACAACGTCCCGCGTGACGCCAGGGCGGCTGACATTATCAAGCTGATGGTCGAGCAGTTTCGCAAATTTTGGAAGCCAGAGTGGTCAGATGCGGCCCGCAGGATCGGCCGCACGCCGCACGAGATAGTCACGATCGCTTCGCTGATCGAGACCGAAACCAGCGTCGAGGCTGAACGCCCGATAGTCGCGGGCATTATTAACAACCGCCTGGCCAAAAACATTCCGCTCGGGATCGACCAAACAAATGTATATATCGCCAAAATGCTCGGCAAATGGGACGGGACGATCCACAAAAGCGACCTTGAGGTCGATTCGCCGTACAACACGCGGATAAAGACCGGAATCCCGCCAGGTCCGATCTCGTCCGTCACGGAAAGCTCGATCAGGGCGGCTCTCGAGCCAAAGCCGAACGATTATATATTCTATGTACGTAATGTAGAGTTGAATGACGGTTCGCATTGGTTCTACAGTTCGGCGGCGGAGTTTGAAAAGGGCAAGGCCAAATATCAACAATGGCTCGAAAAGGAACGACAGGAAAAGCGATCGGGCGAAAATCAATGATCAAGTTACTCGCCCTCGACCTCGATGGCACAACACTAAATTCAAAGGGCAAGGTGTCTGAGGCAAACCGAAAGGCGATCGCCGCTGCCGAGGACGCGGGAGTCTTGGTAACGATCGCCACCGGTCGTCGATTTCGAGACGCTCAACCGGTCGGGATAGATCTCGGACTTAATGCGCCGATGATCACGCACAACGGTGCATTGGTCAAATATGCCGACTCGGGAAAAACGGTCGAGTACTCGCTTCTGTCTGATGCGACAAGCGTGGAGATCGTATCCGTCGGAAAACGTCTGGGCGGCGACGCAATGGTCAGTGCGGATCCGCACGGGATGGGCACAATGTTGTACGACCGCGTCTCCGAGCACAATCGGCCATTGATGAAATACATCGCCTGGTCGCAATCACTTCACGGTGACGCGGCGGATCTGTCGATCATCCACGTTCCGCTGCTCGAGGATGTCATACACGACCACGACGTGGTGCATATATCGTTTTCCGGCGAATGCTCAGCAATGTCCTTGCTCGAACGTGATCTAAATGAAGAATTTGGCGAAAGCATTATGATCTTGGCGACCGTTTACGAGCAGCTTGATTTCACGCTTCTCGACATTCTGCCGCCAGACGCGTCTAAGGGACACGGTGTATCGCGTTTGGCCGAGATACACGGATTTCTACCCGAAAATATAATGGCGATCGGCGACAATTTTAACGACCTCCATATGCTCAATTACGCCGGGACACCGGTGGTGATGGGAAATGCCGACCCGAAGTTGCACACGATGGGGGAATTTTATACAACATTAAGTAATGATGAGAGCGGCGTCGCCGCGGCTATCGAACGTTTTATCTTTAATCAGGAGAATAATTAGTGAATAATCGAATTGCAGTTTTGGAAACAAACAAAGGAACGATCAAATTTGAACTTCTCGAATCTGACGCGCCGAAAACAACCGAGAATTTTCGGCTCTTAGCCGATAAGAATTACTATGACGGTGTAATATTTCACCGCGTCATCCCCAACTTTATGATCCAGGGCGGTGATCCGCTTGGCGAGGGATATGGCGGCGAGTCCGCCTGGGGCGGCAAATTCAATGACGAGATAGATCGTTCGTCGCCGCTCTATGCCGGTTCCTACGAGAAGGGTACTGTAGCAATGGCCAACTCCGGCCCAAACACCAACGGATCGCAGTTTTTCATAATGCACATAGACTATCCGCTGCCGCCAAGCTATTCCAAATTCGGGAAGGTCATCGAGGGTCAGGAGGTAGTCAATGAGATCGCCGGTGTCTCCAGAAATCATAACGATAAGCCGGACGAACCGATAGTTATGAACAAGGTCTATATCGAGGAATCATCGGCGTAGTGCGAGCGATCGTTCAGAGGGTTTCTCGTGCAAAGGTAACGGTTGGTGAAACCGTCACAGGCCAGATTCCCCGTGGATTGGTCGTGTTGCTCGGAGTAACGCATAATGACGGCAAGTCCGACGCCGATTATCTGGTGGACAAGGTGGTCAATCTTCGCGTCTTCGACGATAGCGAGGGTAAGATGAATCTTTCACTGGTTGATATCGGCGGCGGCCTGCTTATAGTGTCGCAGTTCACACTCTATGGCGACACCCGGCGTGGTCGGCGGCCGTCGTTTATAAACGCGGCACCGGGAGCGGCCTCCGAAGCTCTTTACGATTATTTCGTTGACAAGGCCCGTGAGACCATAAATTTGGTGGAAACCGGTCAATTTGGTGCGATGATGGACGTCGAACTGGTAAACGATGGCCCGGTGACGATAATGCTCGATAGCGAAAAATCGTTTTGAACAACAATATGAGAAATTATCTATTACTATTGCTCCTCGTGATTGTGGTCGGTATTGCCGGATGTGGCGACAAAAAACCCGCAACCAATGCTGCACCAAATGTCACGAAAGGAGTCGCACCCATCGCTGATCCTGAGATCGCCGTGATCGAGATGGAAAATTCGGCTGCCTACGGGACCATAAAGATCGAATTATATTCAAACATCGCGCCGAAGATGGTGGCTCGCTTTAAGGAACTCGCGAAGGAAGGTGTTTTTAATGGCACCACATTCCACCGCATCAATCAGTCCGTGATCCAAGGCGGCGACCCGCTTTCAAAGGACGCGGACCCGAGCAATGACGGAACGGGTAAATCCGCCAAACCGAACGTTCCGGCCGAGTTTTCGGATCTGAAATACGACACCGGAATAGTTGGTGCGGCGCGCGGCCAGGATTTTGACTCGGCCAATTCCCAATTTTTTATTACGCTGAAACGCGAGTCGGGCTTCGATAACCGCTATACGATCTTTGGCAAGGTCATTGACGGCATGCAAAATGTACGTACGATCTCAGGCGTCCAACCCAAAGAGGGTGAAAGGCCAATTGAGCCCGTACTTATCAAGAGTGTGACTATTGTTCCGCGGTAAACGCATCTGATATCATAACTTTTGCGCTTTTGCTCGCGTAGCTCAGTGGATAGAGTGCTTCCCTCCGAAGGAAGAAGTCGCAGGTTCGAATCCCGCCGCGAGTATTCAAATCAAACAAGCGAAAGGGCGTGCCGACGGCACGCCCTTTCGCTTTGTTACTACCACGACTACTGGGTGACTTTTAACATCGGATCACCAATCAAAACCCACGAGTACCGCACATCGCTCCCGCCCGGCACCTGAGCCTTGGCGTCACGGACGAGATCGCCCATCCGTTTTATATTACCTAAGCTCAGTTGCTGGTAAAACCGTGTCGCCATTATCATCTGGATATCCGGCGTCGTTTTACCGTTTGAAGCCCAACTCATTACAGAACCGCCATTTTGAGCGTTAAAGAGTTTTTCCGCAAGACTGTCAGCTGTCGGATTGATAAAATACCCGTTCAGACACGTCAACATAGTAAATAATGAAAGGCTATTACTATTGGTCAACTGCGGCACACTGTTTACACCAAAGAATCCCGTACTCGCCCACACGCCCGTGGAGCCGTGGCCGGAATAGTTAACGATATATCGTCCCTGATTGATCTCACCGAGAAGCGTTGCTGCTGAATTTACGTCACCACGACCCACAAAAGCTTTCGAGACCGATGGAGGCAATTGATCGCCCAGTGCGTGACTACTAGCTTCAAAATCCCAACCGACCGGAAGGTCGTATGCGAAGACTACCCCACGGTTGATATCTTGCATCAAGGGTGTTTCAAAGGCCATCACTTTAGCGAGGGCATTTGTGACATCCTGGGGAACCTTAGCCGGCACACGCCCGATCGCCATATCGGAGAGTCCATCGTGATCTATATCGGCTAGTGCTTCGTCACTTCCGGTTTCCTCATACAGTGTGTCAACCATTTTGGCCGGCACCAGATTCGAATAGCCCTGTCCCGTATAGCCTTTCGGGTCGTAGGAGGCGTCGCCGAGGATCAAGACATAATCAGGTGCAACCTGCCAGTTAGCCTTTGCAAACGCAAGAAATGCCGTGATCGAGTTTGCACTGGATTTGCCGTAGTTGAATTCATCAAAAATGTCGTCAACATCCACCACGGCAACCGGAAAATCACGGGTGGATCGATACTGAGCCCAAGTGATCGCCTGTTGATAGAAGTCGCCGTATGTGATGATCAAAAGCTTGCCTGCTCGGTAATTTGCGGCGAGTTCCGATGGCTTATTCTGCCGCACAAACGCGGCCTGCCGAATTCCATTTGATGCAACCGCATACATTGCACGGCCACGGGTGGCCGCAAGCTTTGCGTCAAATGTCGGTCCATTGGGGACGATCGGAAAATCTGTGATCTGAACCGGAGCTCCATCTTGCGTAGTATCAAATGCCCGAATATCTGCGGTTGTAAATCCAGTGAGCAGGGTAGATTTGTAGTTGTTCGTATAGAAATCCAGACGATTTTGGTCAGCGACGAATTTACGTGAATAGCTTACCGTGATGCGGTCGAAGAGCGTATAATCGCCCGCCACGGCAGACGTCATCTGAAGCGTATTCGTCCCCTCGATCAGTGCACTGACGGGAACAATGAATGTTCCGGTCATCGGTGTCTGGCCGCTGCCGGTCTGAGTCCCTATGTTATTGCCGTTGATCGAAATGCTCATCGAATGCGACGCCAAGGAAAACCCCTGAAATTTGATCTGAACTGATGCGTCCGAAGCAGTAGTGTCGATACCCGTCAGTGAAAATGAGAAATTTAACGGGTTCGTGCTGATCAGATCGCCCCAATAGTTTTCCGCGTCACCGTTTAGAATATCCCAAAGGTAATTGGTCCTTTGCTTTTTGTCATAGACTGCCCGGTAGTTTGTGGATGAAATCGAAACACCGCCGGGTCTTGAGACGGCCGTCGCAATTCGCTTTCCGGCACTTGCGGCCGCAATCAGAAAATAGGAGTTAACATCCGACTCGTTTGTCTCGACCACTTTACCAAAAAACTCGATATAGTCGCCATTTGGTTCGACGAGGATCGATTGCTCGACCCCATTGGCGTAGAGTTGCCATTTATCAGGATCAGTATTGACGTCAAATTGTGCGGCTGCTAATTCGGCCTTAGTGACCCGGTAAAACCCGTTGACCTTGATCCCGATCTTGGCTCCGCCCTGTGCGGCGACTGCCAATTGATTGACGCTATCGGGCATCTGAACCGATTTCATCGTCTCGTTTTTGAGTTCGCGGGGTAGGTCTAGGGCCGATCGTTCGAGCACCCGGACCTTCTGTCCCGTTTGACTCTGGTCGGTCAAAGAATCGCTTCCTGAGATCGATGCGAGGTCGCCGGTAAATTGCGAGGCCGACGGTTCACTCTGCCGTCGAGTTCCTGTTTGATCAAAGCCTTCGACGACGAAAACTTCGCCCGGAGCTCCGCCTCGGATGCTGAATGACCTTTCGATCACCGGTTCGACCTCCGCGCGGCTGCCGGGCATTGAACCGAGTATGGAAGCGGTCGTGATCCGTTCGAATCCACTTGCCGATAGACGGTACACGTCAAATCCGACTGCTGGATCCGAAGAATCATCCTTCCATTGGATCACCGTATTCTGTTCATCTGTAAATACTTGAACCCTGATGCCTTTGCTTTTGGCGGCTTCCGCCTTGACGGGCTGGCTTTTACCGAACTGTCCGACGCGTTGAGCTGCGATCGGAATATAACAATATCCGCAAAGCACGATGATCGAAAATACCGAAAAAAACTTTTTCATAAATCTACATTTCGAAACATAATCCCAAAAGGATTCGGAAAACGCTTCGCCCGTATACTGAAGTATTGTTAAACTGTACGACTTTCCAGAAAAAAAGCAAAGAAAATATTGTCCGTGAACGCGGGCGTTCACGCAACAAGGTTGTCCGAAGGTGATCCGAGCCGTTAATACTGACTAACCAATTAGCTGGCGAAGGACGTATGGAAGAATTCCGCCGTTCTTATAATACTCAATTTCGATAGGCGTGTCGATCCTTAATTTTAGCGTGACATCCGTCTGATTGCCATCGGCTTTGGTTATTCGTAGCGTAACATCCTGTCGCGGCCGGACGTCGCCGGACTCGAGGCCGATCAGTGCAAAGGTCTCGGTCCCATCCAGTCCCAGCGAGCCTGCGGTTTGCCCATCCTTAAACTGTAGCGGCAAAACGCCCATTCCAACAAGATTCGACCGGTGAATACGCTCGAAGGATTCGGTGATAACCGCTTTTACGCCCATCAACGAAGTTCCCTTCGCGGCCCAGTCGCGTGAACTGCCGGTACCGTATTCCTTACCTGCGAAAATGACAAGCGGCACGCGTTCAATCTCGTACAACATCGCTGCATCGTAAATAGTCATTTCGGTACCGTCCGGTTGATGACGGGTGAATCCGCCCTCGGTCGGGGCCGCCATTAGATTTTTGATACGAACATTTGCAAACGTCCCGCGCACCATAACCTTATCGTTGCCGCGACGCGAACCGTAGGAATTAAAATCCTCCGGTGCTACGCCTCTCTCCTGCAAATAGAGTCCGGCCGGCGAGTTTGCCTTGATAGCACCGGCGGGCGAAATGTGGTCGGTCGTCACCGAGTCGCCAAATATGGCCAATGCCCTCGCATCGTGAATATCTGAGAAACTGCCGGTTTCCATTGAAAAATTGTTAAAGAAAGGCGGCTCTTGAATATAGGTTGATTCGCGGTCCCACTCATATATCTGCCCAACGCTGGATTCGATGTTGTTCCACAATGGGTTTTGCTCGGCAAACTGCGAATACAGGGCTTTATATACCGCGGGGTCATATGCCGTCGAAAGCATTTCCTTAACCTCGTCAAGCGAAGCCCAGAGCTCTCTCAAATACACGTCGTTACCATCACGATCCTTGCCGATCGGCTCGGTGTTAATGTCGCTCAGTACTGTTCCGGCAAGTGCAAATGCAACTACGAGTGGCGGCGACATTAGAAAATTCGCCTTAATGTTTTGATGAACTCGAGCCTCGAAATTGCGGTTGCCCGATAGTACTGATGCCGCGATCAGGTCATTATCGACAACCTGCTTTTCGATCGACGGGTCAAGAGGGCCGGAGTTACCTATGCAGGTCGTACAGCCATAGCCGACGAGATTGAATCCGACCTCGTCAAGATACTTCTGCAAGCCGGTCTTTTCAAGATATTCCGTCACCACGCGCGAACCCGGCGCCAGCGACGTCTTTACATAAGACGGCACCTTCATACCACGTTCCGCAGCCTTTTTGGCGACAATTCCCGCAGCGATCATCACCGACGGATTCGATGTGTTGGTGCACGAGGTTATCGCAGCGATCAGCACGTCACCATTACCGATCGCGGTCTTTGTTTCCGTACTACCGATACTGACATCAAACCTTTTCAGCAGATCCGAATCCGATTTGCCATAACCCCCGTCTGAAACCGGCATTGTAAAAAGCTCTAAAAACTTTTCGTCGAGTTCGCCGAGTTCGATACGGTCTTGCGGACGCTTCGGGCCAGCAACCGCTGGGCCGGTTTCCGCAAGGTCGAGGTGTACGACCGATGTATAATCGATCGCACCTTCAGACGGGATGCCAAACATCCCTTGAGCCAAATAGTAGTTTCGGATCGTATCGATCTGTTCTGCTGTACGGCCAGTGTTGCGGAAGTATTCGAGGGTCTTTTCGTCAACACCAAAAAATCCCATAGTTGCACCGTATTCAGGCGCCATATTGGCGATCGTGGCTCGGTCAGTGGCATTTAGAGCAGACGCTCCGTCGCCAAAGAACTCGACAAATTTTCCGACGACATTCATTTTTCGAAGTACTTCGGTAATGCGCAGCACAAGATCGGTCGCCGTAGAGCCTTGCGGCAATTCGCCCTTTAAGTTTACGCCGACAACGTCCGGGGTAAGGAAATAAACCGGTTGACCCAACATTCCCGCCTCGGCCTCGATTCCGCCGACGCCCCATCCGACAATGCCGAGGCCGTTGATCATCGTAGTGTGCGAATCGGTGCCGACAAGAGAATCCGGGAAATAAACGCCTTCACGCTCAAATACGCCCTTTGCGAGATATTCCAGATTGACCTGATGGACGATGCCGATCCCCGGCGGGATGACGCTAAAGCCGTTAAAGGCCTGTGTTCCCCACTTTAAGAATCGATATCGTTGGTCATTACGCTCAAACTCCTTCGCCATATTCTGCTGATATGCCTGTTCACTGCCGGCATAGTCCACTTGAACGGAGTGATCAATGACCAGATCAACCGGGACAAGCGGTTCGATCATACCGGCATCCTTGCCGAGCGCCGTGACGGCCGAGCGCATCGCGGCCAGATCGACGAGCAGCGGCACACCGGTGAAATCCTGCAGTATGACACGTGCCACCACGAACGGTATTTCTTGCGTTCTCTCGCGGTTTGCCACCCATCCGGCCAATTCTCGGATATTTGATTCGCTGACGCGTTTGCCCCCGTCAAAATTGCGGAGCACCGATTCTAAAACGATCCGGATCGAGATCGGCAGTCTGGAAATGTGCCCGATCCCCTCCTTTTCGAGTTGCGGAAGCGAGTAGAAGGTGCCCTCGGAACCATTACCGGTTTTGAATGTCTGTCGCGAATTAAAGAGATCGTGTGTCATAGTGTTGCTCGGGGCTCAAAGGCCAAAAGTCTATTATAAAAGGCTCAACCCCAATTTCCCAAATGCATTGCCCGCTCTAGCGAAACACAAAGGTCAAATACCTCCTGATTCAGGGGTCGGCCTTTGCCGAAACTGAGAATATTGTTATACAATCTCTTTTCATTCGCCTGTGGCGCCTTCGTCTATCGGTTAGGACGCAAGATTCTCATTCTTGAAAGAGGGGTTCGATTCCCCTAGGCGCTACCATTCTTATCAACACGTATCGCGGCTATTCGTCAACGCGTCACCTCACCTTCGTTGGCTAAAACTCGATGCCAATTTGGAGGCTCAATGATCGTTACAACCGGTTTTGATATTCAAGGAAAGCAGGTCTCGCAATATCTCGGCGTAGTTCGGGGCATTGTTGTGCGTGCCACCGGCCTAGGCCGCGGCATTGTCGGCGGGATCAAAGCACTCGCAGGCGGCAATATCGAGGAGTGGTCCGTGGTTTGTGAGGCCGCCAGAATGGAAGCATTTAACCGTATGGTGAAACACGCCCACGAGATAGGTGCAGATGCTGTAATTGGGATGAGATACGACGCGACTGAATTTGGCCAAGCCTCAACCGAGGTTCTTGCTTACGGCACCGCAGTCAAACTCTCCTGATCAGCGCCGTGAAGTTGCCATCATTTCCAACGTAGTCATCCTAACTGCAGATTCGTGGCAAACTCCCGGCTCAGTTCCGAATCTATAGTTATAGAATTTCTCCCATCTGAAATTCGAGTCTGAACGAGGAGAGACGATGAAACATCTTGGAAAGATCACACTTGCCGTTATTGTATTGACGGCCGCACTTTACACTGCAGGCTGTCCCGAACGAACCACCATCGCCGACATTGAGGCGAATCCGTCACGGTATCAAAATAAAGAAGTTGTCATAGCGGGCACCGTCCGTGACAGTTACGGTTTGTCGATACCCGGAACGAAGTACGCCGGTGGTGCATATAAGATCGATGACGGAACCGGTTCGATTTGGGTTATCACAAATGATTCGGTACCCACAAAGGGCTCACAGATCGGGGTCAAGGGTAAGATCGGCACGGGCGTAAGTTGGAATGGCAGAAATTACGGCCTCGGAATGTATGAAAAGGATAGACGTATAAAGCGGCGTTAGCATTGATTTTGTCGGTAAATGTTAGACTGAATGCGGTCCTCGTGGGCCGCATTTTCTGTATATGAAAACACTCATCAACGCTTTTGAAGAGCAATTTGTGATGCTGCACGACAGGACGCTCCGATTTGTCTCTTCACTTCCCGAAGAAATGCTGTTCCGACGTATTTCGCATACTGACGGAAATATCGGTGGCCTAACTGTCGGCGAAAATATAATCCGATCTGCGGGAATGGTCGAAATGACCTTTGGCGGCATCACGCGACGTCTGTGGGATGACCCATTTGAATGGACCCTGCCCGAGGCTCTGAGTTCTACCCAAAAGATAGTCGAATACCTTGGCGAAGTCGAGGTTTTGCGAATTTCCGGCTTTCAGTTCTTTACGGATGATTCCGACCTTAGCCGTTCAATTCCGGCACCTAGTGAACTAAAAACACTCGGATCGATCCTATTGGAGACTGTCGCCAGGGCCGAGCATTTTCAGGGCCGAGCATTTGCGTACTTGCAAGTTATAAACGACGGGAAGCCCTCGCGGCGATAAATGTGTTGATTTCAGAACTTTTCCGTGGCAAAATTCGTTTGTTTCTTAGTCCTGGTTCGAACATTATTTTTGGAGTCAAACAATGCACTGCCCCAGTTGCGGCCAACAACAGGTTTCCTTGGATACAAAATTTTGCTCACGCTGCGGATTTCCGTTAGGTGTCATATCTGAGGTCTTGGCCCACGGCGGCTTTCTGCCCCAGCTTGCCGAATTGTATAAGGATCGCAAAGTTTTCACTCGCCGCAATGGGATGGCCTTCAGCCTGATATGGTGTGTCTTCTTTTTGCTGATAATGACACCTCTCTGGTCCATCATCAATATTGACGAGCTCGCGAGTGCATCAGCCATTATCGGTATATTTGGTGGACTGCTGATCCTTGTTTCGGCCGCGATGTTTTTGCCCAAACCGGCGAAGTATTTTGGCGACACCCGTGCCGGAATACCGGGGGCTGCCAATTTACCACTTACCGGTCATCAGCAAATGCCCTCATTACCTGCTCAACAATCGATACCCGCAAATATGTACGGTGCTCCGCGCACCGGTATGTGGCGAGAGACGAGCGAGCTCGATCAAGTCAGCGTCACAGAAAACACGACCCAACTCTTAAATAACGATCAATAGCCTACGGCCATACCGTCACTCCGCGAATCTATAGCCCCCAATCGGGTTCCTTCGGAATCGATCATAATACCCGTGGCACTGGCGATATATCCGGGCCGAGCCGAAAATTTATGACCGTATGCCGTCAATATCGAAAGCGTATCCGGCGACATTCCAAAGGGCTCGTACATGAGTTCGTCGGGAAACCATTGATGATGGATGCGAGGGGCGTCGATCGCCGCCTGTATGTTCATATCGTGATCGATTACATTTATAACGCTCTGCAACACTGCCGATATGATCCGTGGACCACCGCGGGCACCGAGAGCGAACCAAAGCGAACCATCCTTCTTAAGCACAATTGTTGGTGTCATCGAAGAAAGCGGACGCTTTCCGGGCTGCACTGAATTTCGTTCACCCTGAATTAGACCAAACATATTTGCCTTGCCCGGACGAGCGGCAAAATCATCCATTTCATCGTTTAGAAGTACGCCGGTACCCTTTGCAGTGACGGCCGAGCCGTACAGGTCATTGATCGTATATGTATTTGTGACGACGGTTCCCTGCGGATCAACTACAGTGAAGTGTGTCGTTTCGGTCGGTTCGCCGCCGACAACGTCACCGTGGCCTATGTCCTGGCTGTTGGAAGCCCGCTTTGCATCGATCGTGGCTGCTCTGCGTTTGCCGTAGTCCTTGTCGATCAGCGAGGCCGTCGGGACATTCGCAAAATCCGGATCACCCATAAATTCCGCTCGATCCGCGAATGCACGCCTCATTGCTTCCGCCACGAGGTGATATCGGGCCGCAGAATTGTATTTCATAGAACGAATATCGTAGCCCTCAAGCATATTCAGGACTTGTAACATAACGATACCGCCCGAACTCGGCGGGGGCATTGTGATGATCGGATACCCGCGATAATTTCCGGTTAGAGGCTTCCGCTCTATTGCCTTGTAGTTCTTGAGGTCTTCGAGCGTGATGAGGCCGTTGTGAGCTTTCATATCCGCAGCGATCAGTTGGGCGGTCTTTCCGGTATAGAACTCCCGAGCTCCCAGCGTTTGAACTCGTGCCAGAGTCGCTGCCAGTTCGGGCTGTCGGAAAACGTCGCCCTCTTTATAAAAATCACCGTTTCGCAAGAATATTCGATTGCTGTCGGCATACTTACCCAAGTTACCCTTATAGGACTTAAATAGGGCCGCCAGCCGATAGGACAGAACGTAACCGTTTTGGGCAAGCGCCCTTGCAGGCTCAACGAGGTCTCGCCAACGGACCTTGCCGGAACCGTACTTATTGAATGCCAATTCGAATCCGGCCAGAGTTCCAGGGATGCCGGATGCCCGATAGCCGATGGTGGATGAGCCTTCGCCGTCAATCACCTTGCCTTCTTTATCAACAAAGACATCACGATTAGCCGCCGCCGGTGCCATTTCGCGATAATCCAAGGCAAATGCTCCGCCATCAGCTCTCCGAATCAGCATAAATCCGCCGCCACCGATATTGCCTGCTTCGGGATATACAACGGCAAGTGCTAGTCCGACTGCGATCGCTGCATCAACGGCGTTTCCACCTTTCCTCATAATATCCGCACCGATCTTTGACGCTAATTCGTGTTGAGATGCGACCATTGCGTGCCGCCCGCGAACCGGCTCAGTCCACGCTGCCGAAACGCTGTTTGTACCGACAAACGACGTGAAAACGATCGCTAGTAGCAGGACCAAAGATAAATTACGGCGAAGCTGCAATATTTTCATAAAGGGACTCTAACAGAACTTCGGCTGTCAGCCAAACATGCCGTTGCCGGCCCCATTACTTCCCAAATTCATCCAAAAGGGTTATAGTCATTTTTCAATTCCCGTTCAGGCACAAGCCTTGACCAACAATCAGATGACCGAAGGCGATAGTAGCAGAAATGATATTAAAGCGATTTTCACAAAAGAAAATTGTGCGGTCCATCCAGCGCCTTCCACAGCGCCTTAGGCGTGGCCTTTCCGAATATAGATTCTTTGCATATTTAGCGATACTTGGACCGGGCATCATCTCGGCAAATGCCGGAAACGACGCCAGTGGTATCGCCACCTATTCCTCGGTCGGGGCCGCCTACGGTTACGAGCTATTGTGGGCATTTATCCCAATGACGATCAGCTTGATCATCGTCCAGGAAATGTGTGTCCGAATGGGCGTGGTAACCGGTCAGGGACTGGCGGATCTCATTCGTGAGCAGTTTGGCGTCCGTTGGACTGCCTTTGTAATGTTCGCCCTATTGATCGCAAATACCGGTGTGATCATTTCCGAATTTGTAGGAATTGCCCAAGCTTCCGAACTATTTGGCATACCGCGCTATATCACGATCCCTCTGACAGCAATTTCGATCTGGTGGTTGGTTGTTCGCGGCACTCAAAAGCGTGTAGAGCGAGTATTTCTGCTGATGTCGCTCGTATTTCTGTGCTACATCGCGTCCGCATATTTGGCAAAGCCCGATTGGGCGAGTGTCGGCAAACACCTTATCGAACCGCAAATTCGCACGGATACCGGATATCTCTTTATGGTAATGGCTCTGATCGGCACGACGATCACGCCATTTATGCAGGTTTACGTTCAGTCTTCGGTGGTTGAAAAGCAGATGAATGTCGAAGATCTGCCAATGGTGCGTGCGGATGTGGTCGCCGGGACGATATTCGCGTGTATGATCGCGGCATTTATCGTCATCTGCACGGGTGCGACTCTGCACAGTGTGGGGATCACGTCGATAGACTCGGCGGCGACTGCGGCCGAGTCGTTTGCTCCGATTGCCGGACAATACGCAAAATACCTATTTGCGATCGGGCTTTTTGGAGCTGCGATGCTCGCGATGGGCGTGTTACCTCTTGCTACCGCATATTCTCTTAGTGAGGCAATGGGTTTCGAAAAAGGGCTTTCACGAAGCTTTCGCGAGGCCCCGATATTTCTTGGAATATTTACGGCCTTGATCTTGGTCGGGGCGATCGTCGCAATGATCCCCGGCATCCCTCAGATCCGACTTCTGATACTTACCCAATCAGTTAACGGGTTGTTGCTGCCGATAATCTTGGTCGCGATCGTATTGCTGTCTAATAATCGAGAGATAATGGGTGAATATCGCAATCGGTTTATTCACAACGTCTTCGCGGTCGTAACAACGCTCGTGGTTTCGATACTCTCACTTTTGTTGATTGGCAAAACGATTGCTGATATGTTTTAAGGCGATTATGTCTATGCGTTCGTCCGAACTCCAGAAAAAAGTAGTCCTTTTCTTAATTATTGGCGGTACTCTTTCACTTTTTCTGATCGTTTATCCGCTGATAGTAAGTCCGATCCGTGACTATGGCGTAACAATATTCGGTTCGACTGACGGGCAGATGGGCGAGACCGCCGCGACCCTCATTGAGAACTTCTTTCGCACGATCAAAGTCATCGTATGGATGTTCTTGATCATCTCTGTAGTTCGGCTATTTGATTATATTGTCTTTAATGCGGTCTTAAAGAACTATGGTCAACCCGAACTTTCGTCACTGCTCCGCAATGTAATCTCGATAGTTATCTACATTGTGGCGTTTTTCGTGATATTTAAGTCTCAATACCCGAGCATCGATCTCGGCGCTGTCTTCACTACGTCGACGATCTTGGGAATCGTTATCGGTTTGGCACTGCAAGACACCCTTGGCAATCTTTTCGCTGGTTTGGCGATGCAGGCAGATCAACCGTTTCAAGTCGGTGACATCTTAAATATAAGCAATCGGGGCATTGGCTCAGTCGAAAGCGTGTCGTGGCGCGGTGTCAAGATAAGGACGTTCGACCATAAATTGTTGGTGATAAGCAACTCGGTGCTTGGAAAAGAGACGATCGAGGTGGCCCCAAAGGACAATCTCAACGCTCGGGCAGTTTTTTTCGGTACGCTGTACCATCACTCACCAGCCAAAACCATCCAGTTGGTCCGCGACGCCGTCCGCCAGGTGGAAAACGTGTCACCTAAGCTAAAACCTGTTGTGAGAATTCGTAATTTGGGAGAGAATGGTCTTGACTGGGAAGTAAAATATTGGGTCGTCGACTATAAAAAATATAGCGACACCGACGCTCTCATACGGCAGCGGATCTGGTACGTTTTTCAGCGGGAGAATATTCATTTTCCATTCCCAACGCGAACCGTCCATATAGAACCCAAACCCGAGGTGCAACCCGTCAAAGAATTGATCAATTCGCGATTTGAACGGCTGAGCCGGATAGCGATCTTTTCACCATTGTCCGATGTTGAAACCGAGAAGCTTGCAGCCGCCTCAAAGGTCAAGGTTTACGCTCCCGGTGAACCGATCGTCAGAATCGGTCAAGAGGGCAATTCGATGTTCGTCATCATCCGCGGGTCTGTAGATGTTGAGATCCCGAACGGTGCAGGCTATCAAGTGATCAGCAGTCTTGGCGAAAATGATTTTTTTGGGGAAATGAGTCTCCTGACGGGACAACCACGCTCGGCAACTGTGTCGGCGACCGAAGAAACCGAAGTTATGCAGATCGGAAAAAACGCGATCAGACCGATATTTGAGGCAAATCCGGACGTAGTAAATTCGATAGTTGAAATAATCGATGAACGGCGAACTAAATTGACGTCTTCAAATGCGACCGACGAGTCGATCGACGATAAAACGTCATTGGGCGTGTTGAGTTCGATACGGAAGTTTTTTGGGCTTAGAGATTGATATCTAATTAACTTTTTCGTCGTAGATGTCCTGCAAAACCTCGGAGATCGACTTTCTTACGTGCAAAGCGTCGCTATCGGTATTTTCTACAACGCTACGGATCTTGGCTCGCTCGTGGAAATGGTCACCGGTCAATACTTCTGCCGAAACGCTATCGCCGACGGTTGATCGTCCCTTCATATCTAAGGCCGCCTTATGCATCTCGGGACCGCGCAACTTTCGCATTCGTTCAAGCGATCGGACCGCCGCTGAGATCTTTGGTGCCTCGGCAGGTTCTCGTTCTATCTTGCGAAGCAATTTGACGTACTCACGCAGTTTGTCCGAAGGTGCTATTATTGCGCCCTCATCACCACTCGTTTCCGAATAAAGCGACTCGAAACACCTCGACGCATTAGCGTTGTCGCCTGATCGCAAATACAACGCACCTAATGTGAATATTACCAGCGGAGGTGGTTCGAATAACTGAGTGATCCTTTCGCCCAGGGCGATGGTCTCGGCAACCTCGAAACCAAACCAACGCTTACCGTCGTGGCGTAGGATGTCATTTGCCAATAAATAAAACTCAAATATCGGCCGGACATCGCTACCTGTACCGGAGGTGAAGATCTTTAACAATAAAAATGAGAAGGCACCTAAGAAGAAAACAACGTAAAACGGAACACCAAAAAACAATAACAAAACGCCCGCAACCGATGAGGTTAAAACGACCTGTGAAAGCGGTGACATGACCCCACCGGGTTCAAATTTGGTGATTTTGTTAGCCACGAACTGTACTTGACCGTCTGCCTTTCTATTGTTGATCGCGTTCCTTTTTTTGTTTGGTAGCGGCTTTTGTCCGAGTAGTCCTATTCGGCTTCTTCACTTCGCTTTCGGTGTCCTCGGCTTTGGGCGGTGTCGACACGTCCTTTCCGCTGACATTCCCACTTTTTGATTCCGCGTCCTTCTTCATCCCAATATCGGCCATCAGGTCACCGATCTTTTCAAAGACCTTGAAAGGCGAATCGAGTACGAACGAGATCGTTTCGCTTAGGGCCGCGGCCTCCATCTTAACCAGTTTGGACAATTTTTCGTCGAGCGGCAACTCGCTAAATGCGGCAAACATCTTGTCTTCGTCCGGTCGTTCTTTCGACTTCTTTTCTTTTTCTGCAGTCATAATGGTTATTTCTCCCGCTTTCGCGACCATCACCTGACAGGCTAGTCGCTCTCCTGGATTACGCTTATGCTTGCTGAAATGTTCCTCTTCTAACTTACTTAATGGCGATAGAGCGGATTCACCCCGAGTGACCGTCACCAAGCATACGTGATCATTCGCTGTACTTAGGCAGTTACCGTCAAGCCGAATGCCGAATCGGCTCATAATGTCGGAAAGCCGCGATCCAACGGGCGCTAGGCCGTCAATTCCCTCGCGAGTAAATATGATTTCAGTTACGCTCATTTGCCTCTACTATCTATCGATCGCTGTCTTTACACGAACACGTGGTTGGGCACCCGACGGCGTCGCCACATTATTTTCCGACGTGCTTTGGCAATCACTGCATAAGCCCCACATCCGAAGGCTATGATGCGTCGGTAAGAACCCGAACCGTTCCGCCATCTTATCCTGCAGATCTTCGATCGCTTCCGAAAAAAATTCGAGCACGCGGCCACAACCCGTACAGATCATATGATCGTGGTGTTCGTGATCGTGATGGTGCTCAAAATACGTTTTGTTGTCGCCAAAGCGGACTTCGCGTGCCAATCCAGCCTCAGTAAGCAACTTCAAAGTTCGATAGACCGTCGTGTGCCCGACGCTCGCATCGCGTTTCTGGACAAGACGATGAAGGTCCTCAATGGTCAGATGCTCTTCGGTGCTTAAAAACGTCTCCATTATCAGATCGCGTTGCGACGTTTTACGAAGACCCGCCCGCTGAATGTGCTCGACGAAGATCGCCCTTTCCGTCTCAAATCTGTATTTCGCTTTCGGCATTTTTAGATGTCGTCTATACGGAAAATACTATCATTAGCCATTTCCTTTTGCCAGAGAAATCCGACGACGGATCTCAGCGGCTCGATCGGGGTCAGCACCATTTTCCAAAGCAAGCTTCAGCGATCTCAACCCGAGGTCGAGATAAATATCGACAATATTTTGGTCACCTATATCCTGCAGTGCCTCGACGTGTGAGGCAAATGTTCCCACGTCGGTTCTCGCGAAAGTACCGGTCAATGCTGACGCTGTGTCCTGATCTCGCAGATTTGCGAACGTGCTCCCAACCAACGGCAAAAGTATCGCAACTGCTTTTTCACGTTCGCCGACGACTCTGGACATTAGGTCCGCAGCAGTATCAAAAAGAGCGACGAAGTGTCCGCAAGCTATTACCGCAGATGCGTGATACAGAGCCTTGGTTGCCGTGTCGATCGTAAATGGAATTCCGCCTAGGTCTTTCGCTACCCTGTCTGCTGTCGATACTGCGATCGGGTTCCCCTCAATACAGAAGTACGCACCATTCAGTCGGCCCGCACCCGATTCAGCTGTGCTGATCGAGGCCAAAGGATGGATCGAACCAACACTGCAACCGATCTCGGAAAGCGAGGACAGCACGTCCGACGACAATGCTCCGCTCGTATGAAGTACGACTGGTGGATTATTAATTCGCGTGCTTATGGCGGCGGCAACCGAGGCGATCTCACTGTCAGGGACCGTCACCAATACGATGTCCGAAGATATAATCTCGAGACCGGAGACCTCAGAGACGGCCGATCCAGCAAACGATGTACTTAAAACAGCGGCAAGGCTGCGTCCGTCGCCAACGACGAATTGTTCGATCTTGTATTTCGACGCTGGCAGAGCCAAGGCCATCGCTCCGCCTACCCGACCAGGCCCTATAATGGTGACCGACAACATAGTCCTAACTATAGTGAATTTATCACGGCGGACGAAACCCGGAAGTCACCGATCTGCAGATTTCAGCTCGGCATCGACTCCAAGATCGCGTTTACTTCGTCAACCGCATCAGCAAAATTGGGAAGTTCAGTCGAATTGACGAAACGCAGGTCTTCCTCTTCCGGGCGGCGGTCCAAATCAACGTCGTCTACGTTGTCGAGATGGGTAAATGCCTTTCGAATAAGTTGGATCTCGTGGTCTGATAAGCGTCGAAAATCTTTTTCGGTCGCTAGATATGCCAGCAGATCAGTGAAGGCCTGTTTGGTCGATCCGGATCGGGTTGCTTTGACGTGTGGCTCCAAAACATTTTTGATCAATGATTCATTTTGTCGCAGGGTGTCACGATAGGATAGCAATCCCTGATTGACCACACGCCAGAGTGCCTCCGGCAACGCTTCGACGTCGCCTGCCTCAGCCAGATTGAACGGACAACCACAAAATGGTTGTCTGGCGAATAGCTTAGCTGTGTCATATCGACAATCCAGTTTCCGGATCCGGTTGAGTAACTGCTTAGACGCTCGGCGGTAACTCAGATCGAATCCCTCGATATCCGATAGATTCTCAAACTCCCACCAAAGATCTGTCTTCATTATTTCGGCCAGCTTCTCTCGAAGGTAAGGTGAGACAACCGTCATATCGTGACGGTCTATGAAATGCTCCGAATACACCTTTCGAAATTTTATCCACTGATTGTTCAGATCCACCACAGTTCCCGGAGTTGCATCATTCATAGTGCGTTCAAACGAGACATATAGTTCGTGCCGCATTTGATCGACCGTGTGTTCACCCGTAACCTCACACAACGAGAGCCACGAGATCGCTTCCTTTCGCAGCGATGCCCCGTCTATATATTGCGTAAGGGCTGCAAGATCCTGAGAATGACGCACAAATTCGGACTCAGAATCGGAAAATGCCTCGGCTATCAACTGAAGGCCGGTCTCAAGATTCAAAGCACCGATCCCGACTGCACCAATAGCGTCCGCAACCGACTTGAATGCACGTGTGGACATTGCCGCCAAACGCCAATTCCGGGTGTTTAGGAATTCATCACGAAGCGCGTCAAAACGAGCTCCGAGATCCGTTGACTTCCATTCTTCTGCCCAGGCGGTTAGGGTGTCCGTTATAACTTGCCGATCTTTGGCCGCGTTTAATGACCCAAATGACCTGCCCGTCAATAGAGAACCCCAAAACAACAATCGTTCGTTTGAATAAACGGACTCCGTCGGCGGTGACACCCCAACGATGTCGTCCCAGATCAGTTTAAGGTCGAGCGAACGGTAATTGATACGATCGCCATTGGATGTAACAAACTCGAGCAATCGGGCTGCTACCATCGCCGACAGCAAGAGATAAGACCCTTCGCGAACTAGCCCGAACGGTGCCGCACCGAGCATCGCCAGGATCTGCTGGAGTGACGTGATCTCACCGCGCTCGGCGGCGATCGACTCGAATGCCAACTTTACTAGATCATTACCGCGTAATTCGTCTGCATCGGACGGCGAATATATGCCGTCTGTATCAGTTACGATCCCGATCGGCTGGCAGTAAAGCCCCGCTAAAGCTTGCACCTCCTCGATTCTCGGGCGTGCTCCCCCGAAAAAGTCCGTGACGAGAGTCGTCACGTCCTGAAAGCGAATAACAGACGCGAAGTACGGATGAAGCGGGAATTTTCCCTCAAAAAGTGACTCGAGCATTATCGTAAATACTTGAGCCAAGCTCTGAGCGGTTCTCGCATCGTCGGTAAAGTTGTATTCAAACCCCTCGATCAGCAGAATGCCGTCATTCAAAAATACTCTTTGAAATATCTTTTCAACCGCAAAGGCGTGTACCTGAGTCGCGGCCGAGATATGCTCCGGAAATTCCGATCGAAATTTGGTATCAGTCTGCAGTACGTGAAAACGCCGAATAGTGTCTAGTTCACCGGACGACAGTTCGGCCGGCTTCCACACAACAAGCGGCGTATCCGTAATCGGTGGTGCAACAAAGCCGGTCGCTAGGGGAATCACCGCAGTCCAATCGACCGGGTCCGACGGTTTTGGGATAAACGGCACGTCACCGGAATCCCAAACTACCTGACCTTTTCGCAAGCCGCCACGCCATGTGATCGCACAACCTGCGACCGCCCTCCCCGGCGTTTCAGTGACATCGGCCAATGAACAGTCCGAAAATCGCTCGTCGATCGATCGCCTGAAGATCTCGCCGGTGACCGTAGTGGAAACCAGATCCGATAGACGTGCTAGTTCTAAATTGAAATCGTCCTTTCCGTCTAGCTTAATGCTGAATCGCGACCCGCCCGCCGAATCCTGAACACGCACTTGAGCGGGTAGAGCATTGTGAAACGACGCCAAGACCGACTCGATCTGACGTACAGTTCCGGCCGGGTCATTCTCGTCGTAGATGAGCATCGACGCTCCGATCTCGGATGCCGATGCACCTTCGTCATTTAGCGAAAAGAGGAAAAGCCCCTTGAGGATCAGTTTGGCCTGTAGACGCTTTACAACCGGAATGTGTGAAACGACGTCGGTATTGATCCGATCAAACGCCTCAAATGCCCCCTTGAGTGCCTCGACTTCCCGCAAGTCCTTTTCGACCTTATCGAATACCTCATCCGGCGCGATCAGCGAGTTTGCGGGACGGCCAAGGATACGCGAACCCGCCTCAGAGGCAAAACTCAAGAGTGCAAAATCGTGCATATAGAGACGCACAAAAGGCGCGACCTCCATAATGGCCGGATGCAGCGGATAAAGTGAAGAAAATCGCTCCTCGCTCCAACGAAAACTTGGTACGGCTTTGCGATAGTGGTCGTAAATGTCGTGCAGTACCGCGTGCATTCGGTTCTGCTTTGGGAAAATATGCGTGTCAACGATTCGATACAGGTGTTCCTGATCTAGGTAATCGATCGAATATGTGCCGGATATAGCCGAATTAAGGCCGTCCGCTCCGGAAATGTCGTCATCGAGCGCGATACCGACAAATATCCCCAACGATCCCGCCGTTTCGGCGATCTCAGACAAAATAACGCCATCATCGCGTGAAACGCGGGATGACCGTTCGATCGCCGTATCGATCAGCAAAACCAAAGGATCGTCACCGGTGCTCTGCCGAGCACGCATTAATATCTCGCTCAGCGAATCGCTTAAGGAACCCGGATCGCAACCAATGATCGGGGCAATGGCATCTTTTAGCTCAAGAAACAACGACTTCTGAAGGCCGCGGCGAACATATGCAACCGGGAAACTACGGCGAACGATCGAATGTGCAGTCGAGGATACGAGCGGATCAGATATCCTTGATCGCAGTTCCGGGTGTGAAAGGATCGTGCCGAAGGCGGCCAGAAAGTGGCTCTTGCCAACACCGCGAAAGCCGGCGAGTGCTAACGAAGCCCCGTGAGTCGAGTTTACGGACAGGACCTTAATGAGCCATTTGCTCATAAGATCTGCCGTGACATCCGTAAAATGATATCCGGAAAGTGTTCGTAACGGGTCTGTTGCGAAATTCGTGAGACCTGCGTGTGTACGCACCTCGACGATGTCCTTTACCTTTTCCGGAATTCGATTCATCTTTTAGTAGTGTCGGTGCCGCTGATCTATTACCAAAGCTAACTTTCCCGAACCGCCGAAAGGCGGCAGATCACGCGACGGAACCGTCCGTATTATTTTAACAAGTTTAATCAGTAAATAGAACCTATATTTATCGCAATCGGTGACAGTTTGCTATTTGATCTTTTATAAAGATAATTGCGCAACCATTTTGCTTGCGCGGGCATCAAAAAGCTGTTGAACGACAACTCGTGAAGGTCTACAATCATTGGTATCGGTGAATATTAGTTGGAGGCAGTTTATGTCGATCGGTTTGGTCAAGAAAGTGAGTGGATATTTTTTGTTGCTAAGCATTTGGGTTAGCGGATCGATGTTGGTACCGGTACGCGTTGGGGCCCAGACAAAAACCGATACTGACAAGCCTGCTGTAAAATCTAAAAAGAAGGAAAAGCAATCGCCCAAGTCCGACGCAACCCCAACTCCGGGGCCCGGAACTCTTTCGGCCAAGGACGATCCGGCACAGATCGGTAAACGTAACATCAATAGCGGCTCTGACAAACTGTTTGGGTGGTTAGGCGGTTCCCAGGAAAAAGAAATGCAGATCGGCCGCCAGTTGGCGATGGAGGTCGAGCAGCAGGCCAAAATGGTGGATGACCCGATCATCACCGAATATGTCAATCGCGTCGGACAGAACATAGTTCTGCACTCAGATGCCAAAATACCCTTCACTATTAAGGTCATTGATAGTGATGAGGTCAACGCGTTCGCATTGCCGGGCGGTTATTTCTTTGTAAATAAAGGATTAATTCTCGCTGCAGACAGCGAAGCCGAATTGGCGGGTGTGATGGCTCACGAGATCGCTCACGTTGCTGCTCGCCACGCGATGGAGAACCAAGGAAAAGGCCAGTTGCTCCAGTACGGGATGTTGGCCGGAATGATCTTGACCGGCGGGATTGCCGGCAGTGTGCTTCAAAACACGGCCGGGATCGCTCAGGCGTTGGCATTTCTTAAATTTAGTCGCGGAGCGGAGGTCGAGGCTGACAAACTCGGTGTACAGTACCTGTATGCTTCCGGATACGATCCAACCGGAATGTCCACGATGTTTGAAAAGCTAGCTTCCAAAAATCGGAAAAAGCCGGGAACGATCTCGAAACTATTCTCATCGCATCCCCCTTCATTGGAAAGGCGTGATGACAGTTTGGAATTGGTCGCACGGTTTCCCGAAAAAGAAGAATATGTGATCAGCACCTCAGAGTTTCAGCGGGTAAAAGCGCAGCTTATGAAGACCACGAACGCGAGAGCCGGCGTATTATCCGATGTCGACGAAGGTGGCGACACAAAACCAACACTCAAGAAGAGGCAACCTGAACCGACCGATGATTCAGCACCGGACAGCACTTCGACTCCATCGGATGGTCCGCCAAAGCTTAAAAAGCGTAACGAACCTACGACGGACCCGGTACCAACGCCGACACCACAGGTTTAGTTTTAAGGCCGTCTGAAAAGGCGGCCTTCTTTATTTCAGCTTTTCATCTAGACGTCGGACATCTTCGGCCGATGTAGCATTGGCACGTGCGGCAACACGACACTTCCGGGCCTCGGCGAGGTCGCCCTTTTTGGCTAAAACATCACCCAAATGTTCGAATGCTGTAACCGACGTATCGTCATATCTGATTGCCTTTCGCAACTCGCTCTCGGCGGCGTCGATCTTTCCGGAATGGAAGAGTGCCCAGCCGAGACTATCGAGATACGAGCCATTAGTTGGATCGATCGACAATGCACCGCGAATGAGCACAACCGCCTCATCAAGTCGCTCGTTACGCTCAACCAAGAAGTAACCCAAATTATTTAGCGCCATAGGATTCCCCGGCGTCTGTCTTAACAGTTCCCGCAGAATTTCCTCGGCAGCCTTGAATTCGCCTGAGCGTTGCAATGCCGTCGCGACCGACAATTGAGCGATCTGACGTCGGTCGGAGTCAACTGCCTTAGTCAATGCCCTTCTGGCGGCATCAACTGCGATCACGGGACTCGAGTGACGCGCGGCAAGGTCGGAGATGAAAAGTAGGTCAGAAAACTCATCGAATGGCGTCAGCGGTACTTCCGTCGCGGCCGCAGGTCGATTTGCCGCATCGGCCCAGCGGGCTTTCATTAGCTTGACGGCATCGCTGATCATTCCGGATTCCGCCAAGACGGTCGCTTCTAGACGACGGAGACCCTCATCTGTGCCAAACCGCACGCGTAAGGATTTGACGGCCGCCAGTGCCTCGATACGTTTGCCGATGGAACGATAGTGGTCGATCACCAAACGGTCAGGAAATTGCGAATCTTTGCCTAAAAATGTTCGGCTACGAATAGAAAGTTTGACTATTCCGGTCGGCCTCAGCCTTAATCCATCGATCCGCGACAACTTACCGAACGCCGATCGTACGATCTCGTTTATTTCGGATTTTGAGTCGGCATCGGTCGGATCGCCGATACGGATCAGAGCCTTTTCATACGAATCGGCAGCGATGTCAAACTTTTGTTCACGCCTGAAAAGATCACCGAGTTCGATCAGAAGCCTGGCGTTTATCAAAGGATCGCTTTTGGCAGTCGATTCGATCGATCGTTGCAGCAGAGCGACGGCTTCCCTTGACGCTCCGCCGCGTTCGAAAACACTCTGAAGCAGGCCGATCAACTTTAGGTTTGACGGATCGCCGTAAGCCGCTTGCCTCAATAGTTCAGTGGCCTTGCGTACAGCAGTATCGCTCGCCAGAGCAATGGCGTCGCCCAATACTTCGGTGGCCGCCACGTTGCCGGGATCGTCCGCCGCGAGATTGCCGAGTACGGTCAACGCCTCATCTGCGTTATTTGTAGCTACCAGAGCTTGGCCGAGTCTCAAGGAAGCAGTTTCTACCGTGAGAGTGTCTGTTCTGCCCAATGCCGCCTGATAAAATTGTGTATCGATCGGCGGTGCGGACGAAACCCATTTTCGGAGGGCATCGATCTCTTCATTTTTGCGGCCTGAGACCTCGTAAAGCGACGCTAAAAATGCCCACGCTTCCGCGTTCCGAGGGTCGAGGATCGTAACTTCACGCCAATTTGCCACCGCCAATGCAGAATTACCCGGTTCGAACTTACCGTCTGCACCTCGGGCTCGGATCGTGTAAAGCCGTGCTAGCAATCGGCGGCCGCCGAAATTCGTACTGTCGACGCGAACGGCGGCTAATGCATACTTGATCGCCTCACCAATATCATTTGGCGGCGTCGACACTGCGATCTCAGCGAGTGACGTATAGGCCTCGGCGATCGACGGATCAAGCTCGACAACCTTCAGGAATGCCTCTCGCGCACGTTCTACGGTAGCGTTGATCGCCGCCTCGGAACGCAACCGATTACTCGCCAATAAAAGGCGCTGTCCCTCCAGCATTCGCTCCATCGCTTCGCGGCGGCGTTCTATACTCACCGCGGGCAGTTGGGCAGGAGTGGACGGCATTTGGCCGGTTTGAGCGTAAACCGACCCGACGATGCCTATCGTCAAACCGATGGCGCGTATCATTCCGGCTATGGACATAATTGAGATATTAAACTTTGCTTAGACTGGAAATGATCGTATCCCAGGTCGACCGACGAGGAAAATTGAGCACAAACACTACCGCCGCTATGATCGTCGACCGCAGAAGGTCACCGCGGTCAAATGACAAGTACGCGGAAACGACGCCAGCGATAATGATCATCTCGCCGAGGGCTGCCAAAATGATCGAGTTCGTCTGAAGCGTTGCCAGAAGTCCATCGACCCCACGAAGGAGAGTTATGTCATGCAGGCGTTCCCATCGAACCAGAGATCTCCGGGCAATGATCGCAGCAATCGCCAGGAAAAAGACCAACACCCAAATGGGCACAACCGCCGGTGCTGAGGCCGGTATTTGAACTGCCGGAATGACAATCCACCCGATGGCCGCGATACCTAATGCCGATGCAGCCATTGAACTGTAAATGATCAACGAACGCGAGTAACGTTCGTCCACTCTCTTTTTAACGTCAGGATCGATCACTCTCTCGCCTATTGCTGCCGCGGCGGTGCTGTCGGCGGCGGTGTCGGTTGGGCGACCGGCTGACGTTGCGAAATAACAGTGGTCAGAGCTTTAGGTATCTGATTAACCAATATATCGCCCTGATTATCAATGATCTGATCGATCATTTCAAATTTTTCTTTCTCGAAATCCTTCGTCATCAGCACGCCGTTTTTGTCAATGGTCATCGGATAGATACCGAATAGCTGATTTCGGAAATTTTGAAAGAATGAAACATCCTCAGGCGGCAATGTGGTTGCCCTTTCAGGGTTAACGGCGGGAATAGTGGCACCGATCAACGTCAACTGTTCTTTGGCCCGATCGACGTACTCACTGTTCGGGTAATCCGAGACGATCCTCTGAAAATATCGAGCTGCTTGATCCGTTTCTTCCTCGATCTGGTAAGTCACGGCGGTCTTGAACAAAACCTCGTCCATAAACTTAAAATTGGGGTATTTATCGAGGATCTCACGATATCGCGATTGAGCACCTTTTAGCCCGCCCTTCTTTTGATCGATCGACATAATGTAATAGTAATTCGCTATGAACAGATTATGCAGACCAAGATTATCCTGGACTTCGTTCAAACGGGTCTGAGCCTCGTTCCTGAGGATCGAGTTCGGATATTGCTGCAAAAGAGCCTTGAGGCGTGTCTCAGCACGCTTTGCGCGGGTTGCATCACGGTCCGGCAGGCCGATCTGACGCATTTCAGCTTCCGCGATCTTAAGAACGACGCGATCGGCTAACGGATGAGTCGGAAAGAATGTGAGCCAGTCCTGATATGCAGCGATCGCCTGGATCAAAGCACTTGTCGAACCTTCCAGAAAAAATGAATCCGCGACAGCCAATTTTGACATCGGCAAATACTGAGAATCCGGATATGTTGTAATAATGGTCTGAAAAAGCAGTCGCCCGACATCGTAATTCTTCTTTCGGACTTCACGCGTGGCGACAATAAACAATTCGCGGTCGCGTCCGGGTATGACGCTGCCCATCAACTCGTCATACTCGTCATCGCCGCTGCCGCCGCCAAAAATGCCTAGAAATTTCTTTTTCTTTTTGACCTCACGAACCTGACCGACGCGCGAATTAGGGTTTGCTCGGGCCGCCGCACTTTCAGCCTGCACCGTTTCCACGCGCGCCTGCAACTCGCTGACGGCTTGCTCCAGACTGTCCACGTCCGCCTTTTCATGCTTGTCCCCGCGATCGATCCTGCCCCTTTGATTATTCGCGTCCGTCAACAGCTTCGAGGCTTCCTTCTCCAGCCCAAGCATACGGCCGAGCGGTGAATCTAGGTTAGCCTTGTCGTTCTTCTTAGATTTGTCGTTGCTATTTTCGTCTTTGAGACTTCCCGCAGCAGCCGAAAGCGATCGCTTCATTCGGTCAAGTTTGTCCCTCATTACATCCAGACGCTGTATTTCACTGCCGTCAAGCGGCTTGGACTGTGCCATCGCCGACGCGGAAAACAATGCAGTCGCCAAAAGTGAAAGAACAAAAACCCTAATACTGATTCTTACCATAATTCCTCAAAACTTTATTTTCGATCCGCCGAGCTTTATACCCAGCGAGTTCCTTTATCGATGAGTTCCCTCACGGCCGCCGCCGGGTCATTGGTGCCATAAACTGCTGAGCCGGCGACTAATATCTCCGCTCCGGAGCGAGATATTTCCGCAACATTGTTAGCATCCACACCACCGTCGATCTCGATGTTAACGGGCAACCCGCGATCATCGATAAGTTGGCGAAGCCGTTTTAATTTGTCCAGCACCGCCGGAATGAATCGTTGCCCGCCAAAACCCGGATTGACCGACATCACCAGAACAAAATCCGCGTGCTGGATCGCCTCTTCGATAGCCGTCAGCGGCGTCGCAGGGTTGATGGCAATGCCCGCCTTCGCGCCTTCATCTCGTATCGACGAAAGCGTTCGATGCAAATTCGGATCGGCCTCGACGTGCACGGAGACCATATTGGCACCGGCCTTTGCAAATTCCGCGGCATAACGTCCGGGCTGTTCGATCATCAGATGCGTGTCGATCGTCAGTTCCGTCATTGCACGGATCGATCTGACCACCGGCAAACCGATCGTGATATTAGGGACGAAATGACCGTCCATCACGTCGACGTGTAAAATGCTGGCACCACCGGCGGCGACCTCACGGATCTGCTCGCCAAGCCTGGTGAAATCTGCTGAAAGTATTGAAGGTGCTATCTCAAACATTCGGTCCGGTTAAATCCGATATCAATATGTCAAAAAAGGTGATCGATCAGCGATTCGGACGATTGGGGTTCTTCGGCCGCGAATCTGACGGTTTCGAGGTGTTTGACCCGGAACCAGGTCGTCCATTCGGTGTCGATGCGTTTTTGTTGTTCTTATCGCCCGGCGTTGTCGTGGTGCCGCCTTCCTTTTTATTTGAATTACCTTCCACAGAATCGGAGTTTGAATTGGTTCCGGCTACGTTACTTGCAACGTCGCGGGTGGTTTCAGCCTTTTTCCGATTCGTATTACTATTGGCTTTCGGCTTTTTGGGCTTTTCGGTGATCATTTCTTCGATTTTTTCCGTATCGTCCTCGTCCGTCTTTTTCAGGGACTGAGGAACTTCGTCACCATCAATTGGCGGTTTACTCGTAACTACCAGAATCCACTGGCCGGTCTTCACCGTTTCACCGGGTCTAGGAAGCTGTTCGATAACAGTATTTGGCGGATCAGCGGTTACGCGATCGGCACGTTTCTTGATCTTTAGCCCCAAAGACGCGAGTTCGTGTTCGCTTTCGGTAAAGTTCTTACCCGTCAGTTCAGGGACTTTGATCTCAACGCCCTGCAACGAAAAGTAGATGACACCTGCCATTCCACCAAAGAATACACAGACCAAAATGGCAAGTGCGATGAGTTTTCCAATTGCCGAGATTCCGCGCATAAAGATCCAATTAAATAGCCCAAAAAATCAAACCCAAATTGTAGCACTTTTGGGCGAAACAACGAACCGCACAAGCAAATACGAATCCTAGGGCGTCCTCGTCAGTTGTGCGATAAAAAAGCCATCCATATCATCTCGATCCGGAAATGTCCGGGCAAACCCCTCACTCGTTACAAACCGATCATCTACAGTAGGACGCGTAACTCCGAGTTCGGGCCGCAACCGCAATAGCCTATCGATAACATCTTCATTCTCGCCCCTCTCAATGGAGCACGTGGAATAGATAAGTCGTCCGCCTTTTTTCAATATTTTTGATGCATTAAGAGCTATCTTGAGTTGTTTCGAAGAATGTCTCAAAAAATCCGCCTCGTTCAATTTGTATCGAATTTCCGGATTATGCCTGATCGTACCGGTGCCACTGCACGGCGCATCGACAATGACCACATCGAATGTTGAGTCGGCAAATGGCAGTTCGACCTCTGCGTCGTATTGGCATAGTGTAATATCGACAACACCCTGATGCTCCAGATTCGACCTTAATGTTACCAACCTCGGCCACGAGACATCTCCCGCGACGACGAGACGATCGCTTGACACCGGCAGAGTACCGGTCTTGCTCCCGGGTGCGGCACAAATATCTATGATCGACTCACCGTCCGATGCCCTGACCGCGGAAGCGACCAGTTGCGATGCTTCATCCTGGAAATAGATCTCGCCCGCTCGTTCTAATTCCAACAACTGACCGCTAATCCCTGTTCCCATCCGGCAACCGCCAACGTGTCTCGATGGTCGCCCAACATCCTCAAGCTCAACGCCGCTTGATCGGGCGGTCCGTCGGAACGCTAGTGGCGGTTCGGCATTATTCGCCGCGGCTAGACTGAACGCTCGGTCTTGTCCTAATTCATTTACCCAGCGTTCGAGCAACCAACGGGGATGCGACGTTTCGACTGATACCCTATCGATCTCGTCAGCAAAGGCTATCTCAATGCTTTCGCGGGTGATACGGCGTAGTATGGCGTTTACAAATCCAGTCGCCGATGCTTTCTTCGCTTTGCGGACTAGCTCTACACTCTCATTTATAGCCGAAAATGCCGGAACACGGTCAAGGAACAATAGCTGATATGCACCGAGACGAAGAGCTACCCTAACTGCTCGATCCAACTTTTTCGCTCCCGCAAATTTGGCCATTAGTCGGTCGAGATAGATTTGCCGCCGAAGCGAACCGAGAACTAACTCGTGACAAAGCCCGCGATCTTTTTCGCTTAGTCCGGGCTCTACCGAGGCTAGTGCATCAGCAGAAAATGCCGTCCCGCTATCGATCGCAAAGAGGCAGTCGTAAGCCGCAATTCTGGAAGGTGATATCGCCATTTGGTCACAAGACAGCTACAATCATTTCCGCTCTCCCGGCGGTATCTGTGAAAGGTCAGGCTCGTTGCCCATTTTAAGCTGTTCATCCACCGTTCGACGTTCGTCAAAGACGAAGCACTCGCCCTCCCAAAGACTCTCGTCGGGACTCACGTCCTCAATGTACTTAAGGATCCCGCCTTCGAGCTGGTATATATTCTCAAAACCGATCTGTTTCATATACGGTGCAAATTTTTCGCAACGGATACCTCCGGTACAAAACATTGCAATGCTCTTATGTTTGACGGGATCAAGATGCTTAGCCACAAACTCGGGCAGGTCGCTGAACTTTTCCGTGTGCGGATTGATAGCTCCACGAAATGTACCGTTGCGATACTCATAGTCATTTCTCGTATCCAGGACGAGCGTTTCGCCATCAGTTATGATCGAGTTCCACTCATCAGGCGAAACGCGAGTTCCGACACCGAGAGCAAAGTCCACGGGTTGTTTGAGGGTTACGATCTCCGGTTTGATCTTAACGTCGATCTTTCTAAAAGGGATCGCGTCGTGAAACGACGACTTCACCTTCAGTGTTGTTTGAAGTATCGCTTCCGCTCGTGTTGTAAATTTGGCGATCGATCCGCGGCTACCACAAACCGTCGAGTTAAAGCCCTCTTCGGCAAGAATTATCGTTCCGAAAACGCCACATTCACCCATCACATCTCGCAGTTCATCGCGAATTTCCGTAAGCTCAGCCACGTCGGCCAGGCTTTTGAATTCGTAGAATGTGATTATTTGGTATTTGTGATCCATAGACACGCTTAGCCCAACCGATCACCGGCCTTCAGTTTTGAGCCGTTCAGAAAGTCTCGGACAGCAACCGGACGCTTGCCTTCAAGCTGTAATTCGCGGATCAAAAGTGCAGTTCCATCGCCGCATCCAATGACCAATTCATCTCCCGCGGCGACCAGCACAACGCCCGGTTCGCCGTTATACCCAACTCGAGATCCGGCACGCCTTATCGTCAATTTCAGCCCATTCAAGTACGTAAATGACGAAGGAAACGGCTGGAATCCACGTACGCGAGCGGCGATCGCATCCGACGGCATCGTCCACACAATGAGTCCGTCTGACTTTCGCATTATCGGAGCCTGGGTGGACCGGCTGTCGTCTTGCTCGACCGGAGTAATTGATCCTATTTCTCGAAGAGTCTCTAACAAAATTTCGGCACCAATATCCGCAAGTCGACCCATCAGTTCGATCGAGGTTTCCTCAGCACCGATCGCGGTCGACCTCTGCATTAAAATATCACCCGTGTCGAGACCGGAATCCATCTGCATCGTCGTCACACCGGTTTCGGTCTCACCATTCACGATCGCCCAGTTGACCGGGGCCGCTCCCCGATATTTTGGCAGCAACGAGAAATGAACATTGATCGCACCGAGTGGAAAGGCTGTTAGAAATGGCGTCGGCAATATTCGACCGTATGCGACGACAACGGCGACATCCGCATTGAGTGACCGAAACTCGTCAAATGCTTCGGGCGTCTTGAGCTTCACCGGTTGTTTTACCAGGAGGCCGAGTTCGAGTGCATACTCCTTTACCGGTGGAAACGATATCTTGTTTCCGCGCCCGGATGGGCGGTCGGGTTGCGTGTAAACGGCAACCACCTCGTGACCGTTTTCAATGGTGGCGGCGAGCGCGGTTACTGCCGCTTGCGGCGTCCCCATAAATACGACTCTCATTTTCGCGCTAGCCTCATCGCGTCAGCCATAACATAAAATGTCCAGTTCTCTTCCATCGAACCGCGGATCAAATGGGCATTAACGCCAGTCGCAAATATCGCCACGTCTTCTCCGCCGTGCGTCTCACCGGAAAGCGGTATCCCGGCCTCCTGCATATAATCTGGATCTAGTGTGTTAAATAGAGATAGGTCGGGCCGGCCACCGGTCAAAGGCGAAAATTTGGTTGAATCTCCGCAGCACTTCTTTGGCCCTTCGGCTTGTTTGGCCGTCGCTCCAAAATAGCCGCGGCCGTTGGCATAACTCAATGTCGTAAAGGGCATCCCAAGCGAATCAAGTTTGTAACGAGGTTCAGGTTGGCCATCATTTGCAATCTGCCGGACCAACCCTAGAATATTGTTGCCTCGAGCCGGATAGCCTTGAATGACGAGGGTGTGGCTGTGATCGGCGGTCACCACGATCAGTGTCTCGTCCAAATTGACCTTTGCGACAGCGGCTCTAACGGCATCCGAAAGTGCAACGGTGTCACTGAGTGCACGATATGCGTTGCCGTTATGATGACCGTGGTCGATCCGTCCGCCTTCAACCATCAGGAAGTAGCCCTTCTTATTGTTGGACAAAATGTCGATCGCCTTTGTAGTCATCTCAGTCAAAGACGGTTCACCCGCCCCATCCTTCGACCGATCATTCTCAAACTGCATATACGAAGGCTCAAACAGGGCCAAAACGTGCTTTGCAGAGCGAGTATCAAGGGATTTGAACTGTTCCTCATTCCAGATAAAACTGGAACCTTTGTACTTTGCCTGCCACTCCTTTGTCAGATCGCGGCCATCGCGGCGATCGCCGGTTCGACCCGGATATTCCGGGTCCGCAATAGTTTGTGCCAAAAATTTAGAACGCCCACCGCCAAATACGACATCGATGCCATCACCATAGGAAAAATCGAGCAGTTGGCGGGCAATATCCGGAAAGCCCGCATCATACGCTTTTCGATTACGACTGTAAATATCACTGTCAGATTCCCAATCACGATCCGCTGTATGGGCAAAACACGCTCCGGGAGTCGCGTGCGTAACGCGGGCGGTGGACACGACACCCGTTGAGCGTCCGCTCTCTTCCGCATATTCGAGCAGGGTTTTGGCTTCGTTGCCCTTAACAGTGGTGTGATCCGCGTGAACGATATTTTGGTTGACGGATAGAACCCCTTCATCGGTCTTAACGCCCGTAATGATCGCACTCATCGTCGGAGCCGAATCTGACGTTTGCTGATTGGTCCCGTACGTCTTAGACAACGCCGAAAACGGAAAGTTCTCGAAGCTCAAACGGTTTTCTTCGCCGCTTTCACCACGCTGTTGGCCCTCGAAGATCCGCGATGCGGTAAGCGTCGAGACGCCCATTCCATCACCGATGAAGAGAATTACGTTTTTAGCCTTTCCCGTCCGCGTCTTGACCGCCTTTGCTTGAGCGACGGCGGCCCATCCATCACGTCTCCACGTCTCGGCGGACTCTGGGCGCTTTGTCGGAAACAATGGTTGGACGGACTGTCCGATACCTGTCGATACTAGAGCAAACAAAATTACAGCGGCAGTTAGTCTTGAATTACGCAGTATTTTCATATTTGTGGACATAAAAAGGTGTTAAGTTCGACACTGAACTTAACACCTGGATTTCAAACGCGACAATTTAACCGGCGATCACTTTTAGAATCCGCAGTGATAATTGGAGAATTCATAGGCATTGACCCATTTACCGCCCTCCCGCTTGTATGCCGTAAACCCAGAGCCTTCGAACGACTGAACGTAGGTAAAGATCTCACCAACGCCGTCACCGTCATAGTCGAAAACATCTAACAAAACCTCGTGATAGACGCCCGAATCGACCGACTTTATGTCGCCGTTCATCGTTTCCTTTTGCGCGATCGATCGATAATCGCTATGGCCGATCACGTATTTTCCGTTCGAACCCTTTTCCGCGATCATAAAAACGATGGCCCGCGTCAACTTATCGATATCGATCCAGTAGGAACCTACCAATTCAGCCTTGCCATCGTTATTGACATCCAGTGCCGTGAGATTTTGAGACTTAAGTACCTTGGCGGTCAATTTATTTTTCGAATAAACAGACCGGACAAGAGCCTCGAATTCGGTGCGCTCGGCAGGTGTCGGCTTACGCCGAAAGCTTGCACCCTTGTTAACGACCGGCGCGTTGGTCCCCAAGGCCATCACCATTCCGCCAAGCTTTGCACTGGCTGGGGTCGTAGTGATCGTTGCCATATTTGGTGCACATTCCGCCGAGGCATCCGACGATTTGATCTTGACCGAGCCTGCATTAGCACCGCCAAAGATCAAATGGTATACGGTGCCGGGCTTGTAGTATGTCTTGTTGAAAGCCGCAATTATCCCGCTCTCGTCGCCACCGCTAACCGGTGCCTCGAGTTTGCCCTTGCTAACATAGGCGATTGGTTCGGCTGACTTGCCGTCATCCAACACAGCGAATATCAGCGACTTGACCGGCTTTACGGCGGGCTTCGCTCTTTGGGCATACGCCGTTGCCGAGATCCCTATGGCGATGATCACCATAGCGACAAGCAATATTGATCGAAATATTTTCATAGTTTGACTGTTTGGACTAAAAAGTATGCTGACTATATTTTGCGAGCGATCGATTTACCCTGCATAAACTGCAACAAATATTCACGGCCGCCGGCCTTAGAGTCCGTTCCGCTCATATTAAAACCACCGAATGGGTGAACTCCTACCAAAGCTCCCGTACATTTGCGGTTGAGGTAAAGATTTCCGACGTGAAAATCACGCTTGGCCTGTTCAAGCCGCTCCTCTGATGCGGTATAGACCGCTCCGGTGAGGCCAAATTCGGTATCATTAGCGATCTCGATCGCGTGATCGAAATCGCGTGCCTTGATCACCGCGAGCACAGGGGCAAATATCTCTTCTTGCTCTATCGTCGCTCCAGGGAGGACATCAGCGACGACCGTCGGTTGTATATAGAATCCGTTCGAGTCGTCACCGCGGCCGCCGGCAACGATCCGTCCGCCGTCCTCGACGCCCCTTTTAATGTAGCCCATTGTGCCGTCAAATGAACGCTTGTTGATAACTGCCGCAACATTAGTGTCGCCGGCGGTTGGCAATCCGACCTTTAGGTTTGCTGTCAATGCGACGATCTTTTCGAGCAACTCATCATGCACCTTTTCGTCAACGATCAGACGCGAACAAGCCGAACATTTTTGGCCCTGAAACCCAAATGCAGCAGAAACGACTCCTGCCGCAACTGCGTCGAGATCAGCCGCATCGTCTGCAACCACGATCGCATCCTTTCCGCCCATTTCCGCGACAACACGTTTGATCCATATCTGTCCAGGTCGGGTCTTGGCCGCCTCTTCGTTAATATGCAAGCCAACGCCCTTCGAACCTGTAAATGAGATAAAGCGTGTCTTTGGATGGGTAACCATCGCCTCGCCTGTTTTGGCACTGCCGCTGATGAAATTTACTACGCCCTTCGGCAATCCGACGTCGTCCAAGATCTCAACAAATTTTGCGGCGATCGTTGGCGAATCGGAAGACGGTTTTAGCACGACCGTATTTCCTGCCACAACCGCTGCCATTGTCATGCCGGCCATTATCGCAAGCGGGAAATTCCACGGCGGGATGATCGCGCCTACGCCGAGCGGAATGTAGCCAAATTCATTTTTTTCGCCGGCGTGCGGCGTCACTGGTTGCTCTTCCGACCATCGCAACATCTCGCGGCCGTAAAACTCACAGAAATCAATTGCTTCGGCCGTATCGCCGTCAGCCTCGGCCCACGTCTTGGACACCTCAAAGACCATCCAGGCTGACAGTTCGTGCTTACGCTGACGCATAAGATCTGCGGTCTTGAACAAATATTCCGCGCGCTCGGCGGCGGGCACATTTCGCCACGACAAAAAGGCTTCTGATGCCGCGTCGATCGCCTTTTGGACTAAAGTCGTATCGGTGTCACCCTCGGGAAATATCCCGACGACCTCCGCTTTCCGTGCCGGGTCATAGCTGTTGAACTTATGATCAAGCGTGATCTTTTCGCCGTTGATAACGATCGGGTATTCACGCCCAAGTTCGCTTCGGACCTTGTCGATCGCCGCGTTCATCAATTCCGCATTCACCGGATCGCTATAATCGGTAAACGGCTCGTTTCTAAATTCGTCTAAGCTTCGTTGTGTCTGCATAATCTTTGTATGATCTATCTATATTTCTGACGGTCGATCTCGTGCAGTTCCCACTCGTCGAGCAGTTCGGGCCGCACCGGCTTCTCTTCGTTTTGCCAACTAAGCACAAATCGCGGCTGCTGAGAGTCGCTCGAGTGCTTAACGTAACTAAGTATTAGAACCCAACCTTTCTGAAGGTAAAGATTGAGTTCGCGTATCGAACCGACCTCGGTGGTCAGTTTTGTATCTTCGATAGCCATCCTATTTCCAATCGCCTGATTTCTGTAATCTCTTTATTCTACGCTTTGCGAGTTCTCGTTTCAATGCGGTCATCCGATCTAAGAATACGATCCCGTCACAATGATCGGTCTCGTGCAGAACGCAGCGTGCCGCGAGATCTGTAACATCGACCTCGAATTGCTCTCCGCGGACATCCGAGGCTCGTGCGATCACCCGCATTTCGCGGCGAACCACCTGATAAAGCCCGGGAAACGACAAACAACCCTCGTCACCCAACTGTTCGCCCTCAACGCGAATGATCTCGGGATTGATCAGCGCGTGCTTTACCCGTGAACCGTCCGGCATTGGCGTGTCCATTACGAATAACCGCTTGGAGACTCCCACCTGAGGTGCTGCCAATCCGACACCACCCGCCTCGTCCATTGTCTCGAACATATCGGAGACAAGCTTTTCGAGGTCAGGGCCAAATTCGTCCGGGCGAACCGCATCTCCCATCGTCAGGAGCACCTGCTCGGGATAATGTACTATAGTCAACGTCGACATTACTTAAACCTATGCCGGCGGAAGTGCCGCGATCCGTTCATCCAACTTCGCCTTTTCGGCCTTTGACCAGTCGCATAGCAACTTGCCCTCAGCTTCTGACAGCGCCGCTTCACCGTGGATCCATAAAAATGATGGTAGCGGCATCTCCTTTTTCTCGATCTGCTCACAGACCTCTTCGAGCTTATGTGCCTGCTTTTTCAGCGTGTAAGTCGCAAACGTGCTGAAGTTTATCTTCTGTCGGCCTTCGTCGATATGATCCTTCAGAAACCACCCGCTTGGCTGAATATTGGCATACCACGGATACTTGGTCGAATGCGAGTGGCAATCGGCACAGGAACGCTCAAGTACTGCCCTGACGTCGCTCTGTACCGCAACCGCTGAATAGATAGTTTCGCCCTCGACCGTTGGCGGGTTTATCTTACTGATCTGAAAGAACTGAATAACTATCAATCCCGCCACCAGTACAATTAAGATTAACTTCAGAACCTTTTTTATCATAAGTTACCGGAGACTAACGTCGTTAGCGTTAATTCAAATGATATGCATAGAGATCGCACAATCTTCTTTAAGCTATGATGCTACTATAAATGCAGCGTTGGATAAAATTTAGTAACGTTTGATCGGAAATACGTATTTCGCGACTCACGACATTTGGTACCCGGTAGCAATCGAAGGTGCGATTGCGTAATGCAGATCCAGACCGTAGAGTAAGATTAATTTGATGCTGAGGCCAACCGTAATTGCCATACCGTTTTTCGCGATTCTGATCGCCATCGAAGCGTGGTACGCCAGTCGACACGGGTCCGATGAGTTTCGGGACCGCAGAGATACCTGGACGAACATCTTCCTCGGCTTTATGAGCGTTGTTTTCGGCGCGATATTCGGGCTTGCGACAGGATTTATATACATATATGCCTATGAACTCGCTCCATATAAATTCCCGGCCGATGCTTGGTGGAGTTGGGTAGCTCTGTTTTTCGTTGATGACCTGGCATATTACGTCTTTCACCGCGTAAGTCACGAATCAAGATTGTTTTGGAATTTTCACGTAGTCCATCACTCGAGCCAACACTACAATCTGAGCGTCGCCGTTAGGCAAAGTTGGTTTAGCGGGATGCTGCATTGGGTCTTTTACGCTCCGTTAATGCTTCTCGGCTTTGCACCTTGGATGTTTGCCACGATGCACGGCTTTAATCTGATCTATCAATTTTGGATCCACACACGTTTTATCGACCGATTAGGATGGTTTGAGAAGGTTCTTAACACGCCCTCGCATCATCGAGTCCACCACGGCGTCAAACCGCAATACCTTGACAAGAATTACGGCGGCGTGCTGATCGTCTGGGATCGCCTCTTCGGTTCCTTTGTCGGCGAAGAGGAGCAGCCAACATATGGAATAACTAAACAGCTTGGAAGTTATAACGCTTTATGGATCAACACGCACGGTTGGTTTGAAATGTTTAGAACTATGAAGGAAAGGCGCGGAATCGCCGCAAAGCTTAGATGTATATTTGCCTCTCCGGATATGAGCCAACCGCAACTCTATGAAACGTAAAATAATCCTTGTTTGTATTTGCATACTCGCCTTGACGATCTTTTCATCGGCCCAGAGCGTGGTCATCACGAAAAAGGCCGTGACGTACAAACGCCCAAAACCGAACAGCGAGTACAAACATACTTTTGTCGTCAACTATCCAAAAGTGAAAGCCTCCACACCATCAATTTCAAAATTGATCGAGGCCGCGATCAGCTATGAGAAAGTTTTTGATATGAAACTCTCGGAGGAAATGGGTGAGTATCAATGGCTCGAGGTCGCCGATTATGAAATTGGATACAACAAAAATGGAATTTTGAGTATCTCGTTGTTCATGGAGGGGAGCGCTGCATATCCGGACAGTTCGAGAAGATTTGTGGTCATCGACACCAAAACCGGAAAAAGAGTGACCCCCGCCGCGGCATTTACGAACGCTATTGCCCTGCTCAAAATGGTAATAAAAGCCAAAGACCAGGAAGTCGCACAGGCTATTAGTGATCTCAAAAAGGATCCGGAGAATGCGGACGCTCCACTAGATGATATGTTCAGAGACTCGGAGCAATACAACAAAGTCAGTCTCAATGAGTTTTCGATCAGCGATCGAGGAGTGACATTTCATCACAATTACGGCTTTGCCCACGTTGCAAAGGCACTGGAACCTAACGGCGAATTTATGTTCACTTGGGCCCAGCTAAAACCATTTATTAAATCAGGCGGTTTGCTCAGTCGAATCGCTCGTTGATATCTTATTAGTAACTTATGTCGGAAAGAAAGATCAGAGTATTGGTCGCCAAACCGGGCCTTGATGGCCACGATCGTGGAGCGAAGGTCATCGCCAGGGCTCTGCGTGATGCGGGAATGGAGGTCATCTATACCGGACTTAGGCAAACGCCTGAGATGATAGCGACAGCGGCGATTCAGGAAGACGTCGATGCCGTCGGCATTTCGATCTTGAGTGGTGCCCATAATACGCTTTGCCCGCGGATCGTCAACCTTTTGCGGGCCGGTGGAATGGACGACACACTGGTACTTGTGGGCGGGATCGTTCCGAATGAGGATATTGTGACTTTGAAGGAAATGGGAGTTTCCGAAGTATTCTTGCCCGGCACTTCTACCGAAGATATCGTTAAGTTTATTAACGAGAATGTCAGAACGGAGGGCTAGAGCCCTAAACGTTCGTTTTTACAAATCACCATTAATTTGGGTCAAAGGGAGTACATTAATGAAAAATAAGCTAGGTGCTGCGATATTTGCGGCGATGATGATTTTGGGGATTGTGTTTATAGGTGACGCGGTATCGTCAAATAGCCCGTTTTCAGCGCAGGCTCAAGTCGTTACGGTAAAACGTAAAAAGAAGGTCGGCATCACGCGCCGCGTATATCGCGGTGGTAAATGGGTCACCGTAAAGACTTGGAAAGGCGGTAAATGGGTCGCACACAAAACTAAACGCGGAACCAAATACGTCTTTCACAAATCAAAGCGCGGAGTCAAAAAGGGATATCGCGTCACAAAGCGAGTGGTCTATTAATAGCAACTCGCCGCCTGAATGACGGCGCGGTTCGATTATCGGCGGTCAACCTGTTCATTTTCGGATGGACTTGTTGACCGTCTTTCTATTTTGTTTTCTAATTGTTAGATATGAAGGAAATTGTACGAGTTGCCGGTGGACAGGGATTTTGGGGCGATCTGTTGACCGCTCCGGTCGATCAGGTGCGAAATGGGCCGATCGATTACTTGATGCTCGACTATCTGGCCGAGGTTACGATGTCGATCGTCCAAAAGCAGAAGCTGCGCGATCCCAAGGCGGGTTTCGCTCGCGATTTTGTGACGCTGATGCAGGAGATCTTGCCGGATTGCGTTGAAAAGAACATCAAAGTCCTATCGAATGCCGGCGGCGTGAACGTCGAGGGCTGTGCTGCAGCCATCTGCGAAGTCGCCCGCGGACTTGGGCTTACCGGCAAAGTGAAGATCGGCGTGATCACGGGCGATGACGTTCTTGGTCGCCTCGATCAGTGGATCGCAGATGGTATCGAGATCAATTCAATGGACGACGGCACTCCACTCACCGCGATCCGCGACAAGGTTCAGTCGGCCAACGTCTATCTCGGAGCAGAAGCTCTAGTCGAGGCTCTTGGCCGTGGCGCTAACATCGTGGTAGGTGGCCGTTTGACTGATACGGGCCTGACGCTCGCTCCGCTAATGCACGAATTTGGGTGGAGTTTTGACAATTGGGATCTCGTTTCGGCAGGGACCATCGCCGGACATATCATCGAATGTGGAGCACAATCCTCCGGCGGCAATTGTCAATATGATTGGCAGTCGATCCCGGATATGGCAAACGTCGGTTTCCCGATCGTCGAGGCCTCGCCCGACGGCAGTTTTATCGTCACCAAGCACGAAGGCACGGGCGGCCGCGTAAATATTCAATCCGTAAAAGAACAGTTGCTCTACGAAATGGGTGACCCGCACGAATACATCACGCCCGACGTCGTCGCGGATTTTGCGTCAATCAATCTCGAAGACGCCGGCGAGAATAAGGTTCGCGTATTCGGCATAACCGGACATCCGAAAACTGATTTCTACAAGGTTTCCATTGCTTATTCGGACGGTTACAAATCCGTCGGCACGCTCGTCTATTCGTGGCCGGACGCCTACCAGAAGGCTCAAGCGGCAGATAAAATACTTCGCGAACGATTAGATCATCTCGGGCTGAAGTTTGACCTCATACTAACCGAATACGTTGGTGTAAGTGCCACCCACGGACACCTTGCCGGAGAGCCTTCGCCGGATATCCCGGAGGTTCAACTCCGAGTTGCGGTTCGCGGGCCGAACAAGGCTGATGTCGAACGCTTTACCAAAGAGATCGCTCCACTCATCTTGACCGGACCGCCTTCGGTCACAGGATTTGCCGGCGGTCGCCCAAAGGTCGAAGAGATCATGGCGTATTTCCCGGCACTGATTCCGAAGTCGCTGATCCAGACAAAAGTCGAGATCGTCGAGGCGTAATTGATGTAGACACGAAAATTCATTCAATATAATATTTGAGTATGAAAAACGAATACACGGCCGTCGTAAAACAGGACGGTGATTGGTGGATTGGTTGGATCGAAGAAGTTCCGGGTGTAAATTGTCAGGAAGCCACTCGCGAAGAGCTTTTGGAAACTCTCCGCGTCACCCTCGCCGAAGCACTCGAATTCAATCGCGAAGATGCGCGTCGTATGGCCGGTGTTGGTTTTGAAGAAGCTCTGATCGCAGCATGAAGCGACGCGATCTTATTAAACATCTTCACAAACACGGCTGCGAATTGCTTCGCGAAGGCGGCAGTCATTCGTGGTGGATCAACATTTCGCAAAATCGACGCTCGGCCGTCCCACGACATAGCGAAGTTAACGATAAACTGATCCTAAAGCTATGCAAGGATCTGGGAATACCCAAACCATGAGACGCCGCCGCCCAAAGGTCGAAGAGATCATGGCCTACTTCCCGGCTCTCATACCAAAGTCTTTGCTTACAACAAAAGTCGATATCGTCGAGGCATAAAGGGATTGTAATATTGTAGCCATCAGGATACACTCAAGATGATCGAAGTTCGACAGACTGAGACATTTGCGAAATGGTTATTCAAACTTCGTGACTTGCGAGCTCGGGCGAGAATTCAGGCACGGATCGATCGGCTTGAGATTGGACATTTAGGGGATGCAAAACCTGTCGGAGAAGGCGTATCTGAGATGAGAATCGACTACGGTCCCGGCTACCGCGTCTATTTTATTCAAAAGGGCTCTGAGTTGATAATTCTCCTCGCTGGCGGGTATAAGAGTTCGCAATCACGAGATATTCAAAAAGCAATAGAGATCGCCAAAGATTTATAAAAGGATGGCAAAGATTAAAACAACTAAATACGATGTTGCAGAATATCTAAGCACGCCCCAAGAAATGGCTGCTTATCTAGAAGCTTGCATGGAGGAAGCCAACGGCGATGCGGCGTTCGTCGCTAAAGCCCTCGGCAACATCGCCCGTGCCAAAGGAATGTCCGAGATCGCCCGCGAGACAGGTCTTTCTCGCGAGAGTCTCTACAAATCTCTGTCCGGCGAACGCAGCCCAAGCTTTGAGACCGTGCTAAAAGTTATCACCGCACTCGGCCTAAAGATCCACGCTGAACCGGCTTAACGCTGGACCAATTCCCAAAACTCGAATCGTAATCATGCAGCTCGAACAAATAGGATGGAATGATCATTTCAGCGAGCATTTCAAAACGTATGCCGGCAAAAACTATATTGTCGGGCGCGTTTACGAAGAGAATCGTCGCAGTTTTTGGCTTTATACGGCGAATGGCGAGATAAAGGGCGATGTCAGCGGCCGAATGGCGTATCACTCAGAATCTCGTGCCGAGCTTCCGGCGGTTGGCGATTGGGTTGTGATCAGCATTCTCGCGGATAATAGCAAAGCGATCATTCACGCCGTTTTGCCTCGCCTTAGCAAGTTCTCGCGAAAGCTCGCAGGTTCCGCGACCGAAGAGCAGGTTGTGGCGGCAAATATCGACACGGTAATGCTGGTTTCGGGATTAGATAATGATTTCAATCTTCGGCGGATCGAGCGGTATCTCGTAATGGTCAGCGCGAGCGGTGCCGAGCCGGTGCTGATCTTAAATAAAGCTGATGTTTGCCAAGATCTCGAATCAAAGATCGCGGAAGTTCGAGCGATCGCACCAAATGTTCCGATCGTCGCGCTCAGTGCAAAACACGATGCGGAATTAACTGCAATATATAATTACGCCCGGCCGGGCAAAACGGTCGCGTTAATTGGTTCGTCGGGCGTGGGGAAATCTACGATCACAAATCATCTGCTCGGCGGCGAACGGCAGAAAGTGCAAGAGGTTCGCGAAGGCGATAATCGCGGGCAACATACTACGACAAAACGAGAATTGATCGTTCTCCCAAATGGCGCTCTGATAATCGATACGCCGGGAATGCGTGAACTGCAATTGTGGATCAGCGACGAAGGCCTCGAAAATAGTTTCGAAGACATCGAGCTCCTCATCGCCCAATGCTTCTACCGAAATTGCGACCACAATAATACCGAAGCCTGCGCCATCCAACACGCCCTATCCAACGGCACCCTAGACCCCGCCCGCTGGAACAGCCGCAATAAACTAAAAACCGAACTCACCGACCTCTCCACCATCCTAGAAAAAAAGAAACAAACCAAAAAAGCGACGATGCGGTTTAATAAGTCGCACAAAAGATAGCTGTGCGATATTACCTATTCGTTGTTAATTATTCGAGATCCATCTTTCGCTTTTCAACATCCTCGGCGAACTCCGACGCACCTGCAGAGATTTTCTAAGTTACACGGCACAACTGTAAGGATCCCTTAGAATGTAACCACTGGTAAGTGGAGATTTCGGCCTTTGAGATAGGATAGAGAAGGAGGCTGAAGATGAAGAGGAGTAAGTTTAGTGAAGGGCAGGTATTGGGGA